>ERZ842401.1609-NODE-1609-length-31963-cov-7.474583_pt1 | contig 31963 bp, 36 predicted proteins | sample MGYA00521270_ERZ842401 | MGnify/ENA primary metagenome ERZ842401 (study PRJEB31892, sample SAMEA3878208) | bioreactor metagenome | biome: Moose rumen | place: Sweden | collected 2011-10 | study: EMG produced TPA metagenomics assembly of the PRJEB12797 data set...
GATGGCGTTCAGCACTTCCTGCTTGATTTCTTGTTTCTCTTGCTCTGTCATAGTTGCTATGATTTATATGGGTTTCTAATCTTGTCTGTTGATGGTCCTTGCTGTATATTTTGTCGTGAAGCCGTCTATTGTGGCGGTTCTGTCGGGGTCATATACCAGCAGCACCTCTATAGAGTCACCCTGACCCATCGCCAGACTATCCCAGCGGCCACCGTTCCAATGAGTGAACAGGGGGTAGTCTTCCGAGTTCCAGGGGGTAGCACCACCACTGTCTTTATTCGTGTTTCTGCCGTAGATGGAGAAATCATTGGAGCCAAGGTCTGATATTATTGTCAGACGGACAGCAAATGGGGTACTGCTGCCTATGCTAAGAGCTTCACGCACTGACGTGAGCCTTGGCAGGGATATGCCGGCATTGCTCGCAGTACAGTTCACAATGAGACGGTTGCTGTCTCTCATGCCTACATCGTATATCTTGTTTGCCTGGTCCACAGTCACCTTTTTGAACTTGTAACCGTCAACAAATCCGTTCAGCGCACCACTACCGGTTCCTGCAAACGCAAGGTTGGCGCTATATGAGTTTCTGATGTCGAATACGATGCCCCACTTGGGCAGATACTCCTCGCCTGTGTCAACAAGGCGCACAAGCATGGGCTGGCCCAGACTGTGCCAAGTGCCGAATATCGCCTGGCGGTTGGTGGCATTGAAGCCAATCATGTTGTCATAGAGGAACAGACCGTTCGTTTCGTCATGTATCACTGGCTGCAGGTTTCCGTCTTCATCCTCCTCGTAGGTCACACTGCCCACGCCGATATGGTCATTGGCTATCACAAAACCGCCGATAAAGCCGCTCTGTGCATTCACCTGGCCGACGAACTTACCGTTCACTGCCTCGATGCTGCCGTCAGCTTTTATCTTGAAGTTCTGGTTTGCAGTCACCAAGCCCTCTAACTTGATATTGTCGGCAGTCAGTTTGATTACCGTCCGCGTCTTCTCTGTTCCGTCTGTGTCGGTATAAGTTTCCTCCACGCCAACACCTATCAGCGCAAGGCTGCCGTCGGGTCCCTGGGCGTAGATGCCCGTGCCGTTCGCCTTTACCATGATGCCGCTCTCGGCAAGCACATTGCCGTTCTGGTCAAAATTCTGGGCGGCTATCTTCACCAGTTTCTCGCTTTGCTCAAACAGGGTTCGATATTTGTAGGTCAAGCTCTCAATCTTGTCGGTGCTCAAAATGAGCATATAGAGGTATATGTCGCCTGTGAAACTCAGCTTGAAGTCGCCGGTGCCGTTCCAAAGGCCGTTGCAGTTGTACTGCTTGTAGCCAGTGGTCACTGCCAGCTGCTCCTCAACGTCTATCGAGTTGAAGTTCTCGAAGCCGGTCTTATCGACATTCTCAAACCTGACCCTCAGCGTGCCGGCACTCGCGCAGCGGTAGAGGAAGCTCAGATAGACGGGCTTTGCCTCTTTCTTACCTGACGAGTTGGTCTCCATCGACGGGACACTACGCAGGTTCTCGTTTTTCTGGCTGATGTACTTGTTCTTGATACGAACCACCACGCGACCGTCATCCTTCGTCACGCTCGCCCCGTCGCCTTTCTTCGACAGCACGTTACGGTTGGCCCATATCCATTGGTTGCCAACGAGCCAGAACACGGTCTCGTTCTCGGTCAGCCACTTGCTCAGTCCCTCGTCGAAACTGGGGTTGTTCAGATAGCCTCTATCCTGGGCGAAGTCTTGGCGAAGCGCACTCACGCTGCTCTCAATCTTGCCCTCCGTGATCTCGAACTTGGTCTTGATGTCCTCGCCGGTCACAAGGAGGAACGTACCGCGCAGGTATGCGTTGTCGCTGTACAGACCGTTGCCATGCGGCTGGTTGTCTTCGGGGAACCAGTCATCGCTGATGCCGTCAAGGTTGCCCAGACGCGCACGGAGGCAGTTCGTGAAGTTCTTGGCGCTCACACCATCCATCACATCAATGCGCGGCTGGCCGTCCTCGGTGGCGGATATGAGTATCAGGTTTTGGCGAAGGGTGTTCTGGGTGTTGCCCATCAGCACGCACTCGTCGGCTGCTGCAGGAAGGCTCGCGTCAAACTCGCTCTTCGCTATCAGGATGCTGTTGCCGTCAACGGCAGCCACCTCCACCCAATAACTTTTCAGGTTGCCGCCGGTGAAGGTCTGGCAACGCATCAGGTCATGCGCCTGGAAGGTATTCTCCTGCTCAAAAGTAATAATATAGAAGTCATCGGTCTCCTCGACCGTCTTTATCTTTCCGTTGGCGGCACTCACCACTATCTGACCGCCCACGCTGCGGATCTTCTCAACCAGCAACTCAAACACGGTCATCACCTGGCGCACCGTCAGCTTGTCAATGGTCAGGTTCGCCAGTTCGTTCTGGTCTATCCACAACTGCCAGCCCTCACCGCCGAAGCCGTCCACGAACCGCGCACTGCGCAGCAGCTGGCGCACAACCAGCGTCAGCAGTTCGGCATTGCCGGAGCCGTCAATGAATCCGCCCTGCTCTCCGGCTTCATAGTCGCCCACCTCGACGCCTTTGTCAAAGATGATTTTCTCCTTGGCGCGGTCGGCGTTGTTCTTGCTCAGGAACTCCTTGTGGCTACGGCGTGCACTGTACAGGTTGTTGTCGGTAGGACGGGTAGTGTCCCAGCTCTTGATGATGTCGGGCAACGTACTGCTCGCCTCTCTCGCATACACCTTCACGTCGTGGATGCTGTCTTCTATCTTCGTCATCGTGCCGGTTGAAACGGCATCGCTGATTTCCAAATCAACCTGACTGGGGTCGCTGACCTTGCGGGTTACTCTCGTAATGCGACTGCAGCGGTATCCAGTCTCGGGAAAATACTTCTCGCTCTCCAGACGGACACGGCGGCCAACATACAGTTGTGCTGCCGTCCGCTGGACCCATTTAGAGTTTGTCGGTGCCTTGTACACGCTTGCATCCACGCGATGTTTTTGGTTGAAGGCTTCAACGGCATCTTCGTATTCTCTTTCTGCAAGCCCATAGTATTCGTCTGGCATCCTGATGTTCCACAAGATATATTTGTCGCCGATATTTGGGACGAGGAAACCGCCAGGCAACTGTGTGTCATCGTTGTAGGGCCATGTCGTGATAATCTCAAACTCATGGCTGTTGCTGTGGTAATTCACCTCAAAATCCCTGCCGTCAAGTTCTCCGCTCTGAAACACCACATGTTTCACCAACCCACCAATCTCATATTCGTTGGGGTCAAAAGTCAGGCCGTTGTCCTGAAAATAATATATCGTGAACGGATTGCCGTCCGTGTCTTTCACTTCTTCATGGCGAACGTTGCTCACTACTCCCACACGGCGCGGATAGATGCCAGAAAAGGCTTCCTGCTCAAAATGGTGGAACACGCCGTATTTAGACACGAGGTCTGGCAGGTCAACATATTTGGCACCGCCAGGCAACTGCAGACGGGTATAGCCGTATTTGTCCCTGTCGATATTCCGGCTGCTGCCTATCGGGAACAGACGCGTGTAGAACTTCACGCCGTCGGCTTCGTCTCGGTCGAGTGAAGTCAGGCTCTCGCCGTATCTCAGCGTCAGTTCCTCACCATGCTCACAGCGGCAGAGGTTCACTGTCTCGCCCTCCATCCACCATTCGGTACCGGCAGCCTCCGCTACCTTGCGCAGTCCCTCGTCACAATATGTACCCTCGTAGTCAATGGTCAGGTTCTCGGTTGCCAGAACCTCCCCGACCTTCCAGTTGGTCGTGTGATCCATACCGTCATTGATGGCCTTGACAATCAGCCTGACATGCTCACTCGCAGGGGCGGTCAGCGTGAACACTGCCTCGTTCTCGCCATCGGTGTTGTTCAGCACCAGAAAACGCTTTATTAGGCTCTCAATGCCGTACAGCTTTATGTTGTATTCCCACTCACGCTCGCTTTTCTGCTTGGGTAGGTATTTTTCCTGCAGCCAGTAACGCTCGCCCTCAAAGTCGCACCAATCGTTCACATCCAGTTCCAGAAAGGCATAATGCGTGAACGAGAGCGACAGAACATTGTCGCTCTGCAGGGCTTTGTCCTGTTGGCTGCTGCTGCCAGCTTCCACCTGACACTTAAGCCGTCCGTTGCTTCCGTATATCTCTATCATGCGAAGATACTGTTATAATGCTATTAAAATACCGTTAGAATGAGGGTACAGGCTCACGGAACTTCACCTTGAACGCGCCACACTGTTCTCCCTCCACCCATAGGTTTGATATGGCTGTGAAACCATTGGGCCACTGGTCAGCATACATACGCATATCCAGTCCAAGGGTCGGGAACCTGAAATTCAGCCACCCGTTATCACCTGTCTTCAGGAACTGGATGAAGTCGCTATATCGTGCCACAAACTCGAGAATGCTGCTTGCCTGAAGCGCAAAATGAAGCGTCACGTCACGCCCCTCACTCTTTACGTCCAGAGTGTCGCCCATGTCCTCACCATCCTGTTCCCTGATGTCAACAGCCACATGCGCCTTCGTCTTCGACGGGGCGAACAGTGCATTCAAGTTGTCGTGACCACCCTTTCGCTCCTCACGAAGGAAGACACCGTACACATCCCACAGGTCGGTGTTGTTCACCAACACCTGACCGCTCAATATATGTTGTCTCTGTGCCATATCTCTTATCTCATTTTAACACCGTCACGGCGCATTGTCTTGATGTCGTCGGCAATGTCAGCCAAATGACGGCAGTAACTTGTATTCTCTACCAGTTCGCCCAGACGGTCCAAAAGACCGCCCCAGCGGTCGGCAATCTTGCCAAGAAGTTCGTCCATGCTCGCCCAGTGCATCTGACCGCTCGTGAATAGTCCCTCGAGCTTCGTGCCCTGGTCCTGAGTCATCGTCTCGAATGCACCGGCCTTTCCGCTCTGCGTGGTGCCGTCATCGTCGGGTTCTATGCCAGCAGCATCGTATGCGGCATCACGCTCCCTGTTCATGTCGTCGAAGATGCTGCTATACCATGACCGCAACTCGTCAGCCTCCCACTTCTCCAAGCCGTCCTTCATGTACTCGGCAAATTTCTCGTACCATTCCTGCAGCCGGTCGCTGTAGCTCTCCGACATCAGCCAATTCAGTATCGCGTCCTCGAACATGTCGTCAACGCTCGACAGCATCTCTTTTGTGCCGTTCTTCACGTCCTTTACCAGACTGTTGAACGAGCTCCGCGCACTGTCGAAAGAAAGACCGGTCATTTTCTCACGGTAGGCGTTCTCTATCTCCTCCAGTTCCTTCCAGTAGGTGATATAGTCATCCATGAACTCCGAGGCATCCTTGTAGCCGTCGTTTGCCAAGTCCTTCAGGTGACTGTACTCACTGGTCAGCTTCGTGGCCACCTCGTACATTTCCTTGCTCGACAACGCCCAGAAGTCAGCGGCACTGCGAACATTCTTTCCAAGCAATTTACTGATGGCGTCCCACTCCGCACTCGACATACCTTCGTTTATTTTGTGGTTGGACGAATGGTGGCCGCCAATACCGAGGAAACCGTTGCTGTAGGCGGCTCCCGTCCGGCTCATCATCTCCTGAGTGTTTTTCTCTACCTCCTGGATGTTTTTCTTCTGCTGCTCGTAGAGTGCGTCCACATCGCTCATCCTGGCATCACCAAGCTCATCGGCGAGGTTGTCAATGGCTTGCTCCAGATCCTTGTTGCTCTGTGTCAGACGCTCAATATCTTCAACCAGATTGGTGTCGCTGTCACCGAAGCCGGGAATGCCCCATTCTCCCAAAGCGTTTCCGAGGGTACGCAAAGAACCGTACACGCCATTGGCCACACCCATGATATTGCCGCTTTTAAGACTTTCCCAAGCGTCAGTTGCATACTGGCTGCTCTCGGCAAACGCACTCCAGCCCTTGCCGAACTTTGTGTCAGCCAAGTCCATTTGCTCGAACAGTTCCTTGGCAGACTGCACATTGTCATTTATGCCGTGTACTATGGCGTCAATAATGGCCACCGTGCTGGCGAAACTGCCACCAGCGGCTTCGGCTGCCATACCTGCCTCACCCTCCGCCTGTGACAATGCCTCCGTGCTCTGTGTCACGTTGCGCTCCTGCTTGCCCAGCTTGGAAAACAGGTTGGTCAGTTTTGTCACGTCTTTGCCCTGGCCCTGCAACTGGCCGATAAAGGCATCCTGTCCTGTGGCTGTTATCTGGCTCTCGTCGGCTTCAATGCCCTCCTGCTTCAGCAGTTCCAGAATTACCCTTCGGGTCTCTGCCACTTCTTTGAGGGCTTCGGCCTGACGTTTCTCTGCTTGTGCCAGGCGTTCCTGAGCCTCTTCGCTCTCACGCTCGAGACGGCGCATCTCCTCCAGTTCCGGAATGACGAGGCCAAAGGCACTTTGCCATTCCTTCGACTTTCTCTGGATCTGGCCGTTGATGGTGTTGATGCGCTCCGATATGATGGCGGCGTTTTCTGCCGTGATGTCCTTGGCGTTTAGTGCCTCCTTCAGCTGCTCCTTCAGTTTCTTCAGGTGCTCCATGGATAATTTGTCAAGACCGTTGAAAACAGCCTCCCAGTTGATGGACTTCTCGAACTGGCTCATGTCGAGTTCCGACAATTTCTCCTCCAGCTCGCGCTCCAGTTGCAGACGCTCACCGGCATTTTTCGCCTTGCTGATTTTATGGGCGTACTCTTCGTTCAGTGCCAGCTTCTTCTGCTGGTAGCTGCCGTATAGAAGGAGATATTCGTTAATGGCCGTCTGCTCCGCACGCTGCTGTTCCTCCAGTTCCTTTTGCAACCTGAGACGCTCGCCCTCGGTCTGTGCTTTCCTGATGCGCTCGGCATAGTCCTCGGCGATGGCCTGCTTGCGCTGCTGGTAGTTGCCGTATTCCTTTAGGAAGTCACGCATAGACTGCCGCTCCGCCTCATAAACGGCTTCGGTGGCACGCAGCCGCTGTTTCTCGTTGGCTTCATCGGCTTTCTGCCTCTCCCTGGTCTCTTCCTCTGTATATGATGTGTCAACGGTTGACGGGTCAAAGACCTTGTCCTTGTTGGCCGGGTTAGCCTCGAATGCCTTTCTCGCGGCGTCTATCTTCGCCTGCTTCAGGTCTTCGTAGGCACGTTCTATCTCCGCCTTCCGTTTCTTATAGTCGAGTTCTATCTGGGCAAGCACTTTCTCGTTGCCCTCCTCCATGATGTCAATCTCATGCTGGCGCGTCTCGAAAGCCAGGTCCTCTGCCTGGCGACGGCGCTCCTGTTCCTGCTCACGCTGCAGTTCCAGATAGCGTTGCTGCTTGCGTTTCTGCTCAGCGACAGAATCTCCTCTTGAACCACTGCCACTGCGACCTCCTGAGCCGCCTCTGCCAGAACCACGACCGCCGGAACCGCGACCGCGCCTACTGACAGTTTCAGCATGGAGTCCACGCAGATTTGTAAGCTGACCGTTAAGCTGTCCGACTTCCTTGTTGGCGGCATTCCATTCCTCAGATCCAGGAACAGCATTGGTTCGTCTGTCCTGGGCATCTTTCAGTCGTCTCTGAAGGTCAGCCTCCGAACCCTCAGTCAATTTGTCGGGTATGAGTGCGTTTATCTCTATCAGCAGTTGCTTCAGGTCTTCAAGTTTCCGGGTGTCGGTCTGTATGTCCACCTTCTTGGCGTTGGCTTCGTCGATCTTCGCCTTGGTGGTTTCTATCTCATTCTCCACCTCCTGGACCTTCTGCACCAGCTGCTCGTAGTTCATTTTGTCAATGGCATCGTTGGTGGTGTCTTTAGTCTGCACCACCTGGTTGGCAATGCCCTCCAACTGTGCCTGCGTGCGCTCCAGTTCCGAATAGGCATCGGTGAAGCCCTTGGCGGAGGTTTCCACATAGTCGTAGAGGTCATCGTGGAAAGCCTCTATTTCTTGATCCGTTGCACCCAGCGCACGAAGTATGCCTTCAATGGCCGTGACTTCTTCCTCAACCGCTTTCTTCCCGTCTTCGCTCGACTTGGCAAACGCCTCGGATATTTGCTGGGCATGTGCCATCACGTCGGTTGAAATCATGTTCCATGTGGCGGTGGTCACCTGCCTGATGTGTGTGCTGGCTTCATCGACGACATCGTACATCATGGTGGTAACGCCCTCGGGAGTCGTTGTCATCACCTGCTTGACAACCTTATACGAGGCATCTTCCGCCGCGTCTATCAGGTCATCCATCGCCTCCTTCTCGGCGTTCATAGCATCCTCGTTGGCTTTGGCGGCTGCTTCTGCAAGGGTCTTCTCCGCCGCCTGTCTGCGTATGGCATCGGTCAGTGCGTCGTACTTTTCCTTCTGCTCTTCCAACGTGTCGTTGACACCTATCTGCTCCACATTGTACTCACGCGCCAGGGCGTTGATGCCCTCGAGGGCTGTCTTGTAGCTCTTGGTGCCTTTCTCCACATGGGTCAGCACTGCATAATAGGAGTCGAGTTGTGACTGCTCCTCCATGACCTTCTTGCGGAACCGGTCAACGGAATCTGCCGCGTCGTCTGTCTCGGAGGAGAACATAGAAAGCAGCCCGATGATAGATGTGATTGCCACCAAAGCAATGCCGAAGGGGTTAGACATAAAGGCGGCCTTCAGACCGTGCATCGCCTTGGTGCATAAATTGGTCGCCGCCGCCCATAAACCTGTCGCCTTGGTGTTGGCGTTTTTCTGGATGGTGTCAACCTGCGTTTGGAATGTGTTCAGTTTTTGGGCCGCAGTCTGTTTCTGTGTGTAGGCGGTAGTGGAATTTTTGGCCGCCGCATTACGTATTTCTTCTGCCGTGTTCCTTTCCTTCACGGCAGTATTCAGTTCTTCTTGGGCGCTCTCAATGGCTTTTGCGTCACCGCTACGAACGGCTGCATCCAGTTCCTCCTGCGCTGCAGCCACCTTCCGTATGGCATCATCCACCATTTGGTTCGCGATTTCATGGTCGGCAAATGCAGAGGCGGCATTAGCCTCCGCTGCTGCCAATTTGGCACGCAGCTCATTCTCAATAGCTGCTATCTCGGCATTGATGGCCGTAGCGTTACCTTCCTTGGCGGCGGTGTTCGCCTGGGTAGCGGCTGTCTCAGCGTCAATGGCACCAGTGTCAAGGGAGGCCTTGTACTCATCGACAAGGCTCTGCAGCTCGCTCACACGGTCGGCTTCGATGGCTTCTTTCTGCTTGGCTATCGTGTTCTGCCAGGCTTCTATCGCCATCAGTGAGCCTTTATACTCACCGTAGGCAGCGACAACAGTCAAAATGGCGGTACCCAGTTTGTCGTAGTTTTTGATGGCTCCAGCTGTCAGGTCTATGATGTCAACCATCACGCCCTCGCCTTTCTCGCCCATCTCGTTGAGCGCATCTTCCCATGCGCCCTCGAGGTTGCTCATGGCACCCTTCAAGCCCTTGCTCTGCTTCTCCAGCATACCGTGGAACTTGCCACCTTCGGCGGTCGCGGTCTCGAAAGCGTCGGCAACCATCTCGACGGTAATCTTGCCAGCACTCATCTCGTCCTTCAACTGACCGATGCTCTTGCCTGTTTTCTGCGCAATCACGGTCAGTGGATTGAAGCCGGCATTAATCATCTGCAGCAAGTCCTGGCCCATCAGCTTGCCCGTGCTCGACATCTGGGCGAAGGCCAGCGTCAGCGAGTTAAACTTCTGGGCGTCGCCCATCGAGATGTCACCTATCTGGCGCAGTATGGGCATCACCTTCTCCGCCTCGATATTGAAGCCGAGCAAGGTCTGCGCCCCTTTCGCCAGATCCTGCATCATCATCGGGGTGTTCACCGCAAAGCTCCTGATGTCGCCGAACAACTCACGGCCCTTGGTCGTACCGACAAGGGTCTCGAACGAGATTTGCAAGGCTTCCACTTCGCCTCGCACGTCCATGATTTTATGCACGAAGTCAGTCACCTTGTCGGCGGCGAATAGCCCCACCACGGTGTTCTGCAAACCTTTCAGAGTGCCGTCAAGGCCTCTCGCCACGCCTTGCGCGTCAAGCATTCCCTCCTTCAGGTTTCCCTTCATCAAAAACTCTATAGCTACTGGTTTCATGCCGTCACTGTCTGTTATACTTGTAAGTTACTTTGGAAGAACCCCAGCACATCATCGCCGGCTTCTTCCTGACCGCTCTCTTTCTTTTTCCTGACGTAGCGGGGAGCGTCCGCCAGCATCATGATTAGTGTCTGGTAATTCACACCGTCCAGGATATACTCTCGGCTCCAGCCGGTGGCGTTCGCGATCTGCCAGACCAGACCAAAGGGGCTATGGCTTCCTTCATACTCGGTCGTTAACTCCCCTTCCTTCTTTGGCTCAACCTCAGCTTCATCGGATTCGTCGTCTCCGCTGATTTGATAATAGGCATAAAATTTTCCGTGCCAAGCAGCAACACGAACTTCATCATGGCCACCTGCAGGTATAAGTTATCCACCCAGTGCCTGAGCATCCACGCAACAAGCCAGACGGGTTTCCACCACGCGCCGCACATCGTCAGTGCCACCATCTTCGAGATGGTCTTGCCATGCTCGGCGATAAACTTCATCTGCGCGTCCTTATCCATCGCCTCCATTTCGGCATACGTCACGCCCAGGCTCAGGTACAGACGGGCAATCTTGATCTGGCCGCTCAGCCGAGGGCGCTTCATCGTCATGCGGAGATAGACAGGCTTCTTCCTGAACGGGAGGCGCAGGGGCTTAAACGGCACGGAGACGCCGATGTCAAGCAGCGCCTCCGATGCCTCTAACTGAATCTTCTTCTCGTCCATGACACACCGGATCAGTTACCGTTGTTCTCCTGTGGAATATCGAGAATCTCGTAAGGTGCGCTGCCGTCGGAGGGCTTCATCACCTTCAGGGTGCAGGCCACCTTCGACACCTCGGTCAAGGTCAGCTTGCCGTCAAGGTTGGAAAGCAGCATGGCGTTCGGAATGCTGATGCGCTTGCCGCTCGGCGTGTCGATGGTGCAGGGACCGCTCAACTGCACAAGCTCGGTAGGAGCCTTCCAGCCGGTCGCAACACGGTTCTGACCCTCTCCGGTCGCAGTGACTTCACCGCCAAGCATGTCGGCGAGATTGTCATAGTTCAGCTGAATCATGTTGAACTTGGGGGCGATGGTGCCGTTCTTCTGGGCCAGCACCAGCACAGGCGCGTCGGGCACCTGCTCGGCCTCCACATCTACGCTCTCAGGAGCGGTACCGCCCCACTCGAAGCTGTCCTTCTCGATGTAGCCCACTTCCTTGCTATTGAAGGACATCTTATTAAGGCCGTACAAAAAATCTTTCTTGTTCATTGTCTCGTTACTTTTTTAATGATTGAAATAATGTTCTTTATTCTCGCGATAAGGAAGCCACCCAACAGGCCGTACACAAACCATTTGAATGACGTTCCAATGGGATTAGGAGGTTTCTCCTCCAGTTCCTGCAGTTCCTGGTTGGCTTCCGCCAGTCGGATTTTGAGTCCGCTCAGCTGCTCGCCGTAGTCCTTGTGCATGTTCCTGATGGTGCGCTCATACCGCTCACACTGGAGCTGCAGACTGTCACAGGTAGCGTACACGTAGATGTATTCAGGTTCTGTGGCGGTGGCGGCACGACGGCCCACCTTCACGCTCGCCTGGCCGCTTCTGTCTGTATAGCTCGCGCCTACAGGCAGGAGGCGGAGGCTGTCGGTCGGGATCGTCAGTGTCACCGCCGACATCGGTACCGTCACCGGCTCCGTCCTTATCTCCACCACCTCGCTTACGCTGTCCAGGGCGAGGCGCACTGCGCTGTCCGTCCTGACGGTCTCGGCTACCTGCTCCTGGCTTGCCGTCACGCTCTTTCGGTGAGAAGCGCATCCGCCTAAGCACAGGGCAGTCAGCACTATACTTGCAACTGTTAGCATCATCGATAGCCTTGCGAAGCCTGGCCATCTCGCGTTTGGTCGCGTTGAGATCTTTCCTTGTCTCATTCAGTTCTAATTTTAGGGGTTCTACAATGTTCTGTATCAATATCCGGGTGGCCTGCTCAGTGTTCGTTATCTTCACCGTGTCGGCTTCGGCAAGAGCCTTCTCGGCCTCCGCACGCGCCTTCTTCAATGCACTGCGGATGGTCACGATGGAAATAATGGCACCTACAAGACTGCCACCGAGAACCACGTTGAGGATTTCACTGAGTTCCATGTCCGTCTATCTTTTTATTGGTTGATACCTATTTCCTTCAGCCACTTGGGCACGTCGAAGCTCGGGCAAGCCTTGTTCGCTACCTGACAGTGGCCGATGATTTTAACTTTAGGGAAGCGCTTGTGGAAGTCCAGCACATATCGTTTCAGGGCTTCCTTCTGCGCCGGTGTCCGGGTGTCTCTTGCTTTCTTCACGTCATTGGCGTCAACACCACCCACATAGACGACATGTCGGCTGATGGCATTGTAGCCCTTTGCACCGTTGGTGATTTCCCAAGGGTCCACATTCGCGTCCTCGTTGTTCTTCACCAGACGCTCCACTGTTCCGTCAAGGTGGATCATGTCGGTGTAGCCGACCTGCTTCCAGCCTCTGCCGCCTTTTGAGACAGGGTCGGTGTGCCAGTGCCTGATGGCGTCACTGGTCACCTCGCGTCCCTCAGGGGTGGCGGTGCAATGGATGACTAAGTACTGCAGACGTGCCATCAATCACCTCCTCCTTGTTCTTCTTCCTCCTCGGGCTGGACGAAGACGGGTTCCTCACGGCTGTCAAGCACAATGAACTCCTCACCGAAGGCGATGTTGGTGTCAGCCTTCATGAGCATCTTGAAGAAGTAGAGCTCGCTCATGTTGCTCACGGGGCCGATCTTGATGACATGCTCGTCGTCCTGGAGGTTCACAGCGGCGAAAAGGTTGGTCGTCATCGCGTTCGGGCTGCACAGCGTGGCCACAATGAGGTCGTCAGGCCAGGCGGCCAGCGTCTCAATCTTGATGTCCTTGTACATCTTGATGTTGCGGGTCGTCTCGTCGCGGTTCTTGTAGTCGCGAGCGGTCAGCTCATCGTCGTACTTGTTGAAGTCCGACGGGCTCATCAGGAAGCGGAGGTTCGGGTTCTCGATCATCGCCACCGGAATCTGCGCACGCACAGCCTTCAGACGGTCAACCATCTTCGTGGCCTCGCTTGACACAATCACGATGTCGCTGTCCTTGGCTGCCTGCGTGAGGATGCCGTTGAACAGGTGGTCGTCATCATTGCCGTACTCGCCGTTGATGTAGTGGCCGCCGAGCTCGAACTGTACCTGTTTCGACAGGGCGTCAAGCAGCGCGTTCTGCGCGTTTGGGGGCAACTCGGCAAACACGAGGTCGCCCTTCGGTTGCCACGGACGCCAGATGCTCTCGAACACACGGGGGTTGAATACTGTGAACGCCATGAAGTCCACGGGGTTCAGTTCCTGCTCCGAATAGGTGAAGTTACCCTTCGAGTCTTCCACCTTCGGGTCTTCCTTCTGCTTGCGGAGCATCTTGCCCGTGTGCAGACGGGGGATTGAGATTTTCTTCGACACGCCAGGAATCACGTGGATCAATCCCTTCTCCACAATCTCGTTGCTGGTCGTCGCAACGGTAAGGAGCTGCTCCAGCACCTCGCCGTTGTAGTTGGTGTTTTTAATGTTAATCGCCATAGTTCTTCTTTTTATTTATGGTTATACTTGTCGCGGATCTCACGCTGGCGCTTCTCCCAGGGACTCTCCTTGCCGGGTTCGCCGCCGCCAAGGTCATCCACCACACGCTTCTTCGGAGCCAGGGCTGCAAGGGCTTTCTTGCCGTCCTCGGGATGCTCCTTCAGCAAATTCTCATAGACCGGACGGGTCTCGGCATTGATGCGACCGTCGCCTTCGGCTGCGTCAAGCAGCGTCTTGCGCTCTGCGGCGGCAACAGCCTCGGCTGCGTCCTCGTGTTTCTTCACCGTCGCCTTCAGCGAGGTGTTCTCGGTTTCCAGACCATCGGCTTTGGCAGCCCTGGCCTCCAGCTGGTCGATGCGTGCAAGCACGTCGGCCTCGGTCACACAGTCCTTGAACTGCGGACGCTTCTTCAAATCTTCAATGTTCATGTTTAACTCATTTTGTGGCTCAGCGAGCCGGTTATTGAAAATAGTGTATATCTGTTCTGCTGTCGCATCTTCAGGGACGGGGTCGGCGTCGTAGATGCCGTCGATAAGACCGAGACGCAGCGCTTCATCAGCGGTCAGCCAGTGGTCCTCGCCGTCGAAATACGCGCTCTTGATAGTCTCCGCACTCTGTCCCAGCTTGGCGGCATACATCTGGCAAAGGGTGTCCTCAAGGCTCTCTATCTCGGCCAGGACACTCTTCAGCTCGTTCTTGTTGCCGTAGCAGCCACCGCTCACGCTGTGGAGCATCAGACGGGCGTACTTGCTCATCTGTATGGGTTTGCCGCACAGGGCTATCACGCTCGCCATGCTCGCAGCGATGCCGTCAACGAATATGCGGATGTCCGCCTTGCTGTTGCGCAGGGCGTTGAAGATGGCTATACCGGTATAAACCTCACCGCCGTTGCTGTTGATGCGAACGTCGATGCTCTTATAGGCTGCTTCCGCAGCCAGTAATTCTCGCGCTATCTGACCGCTGCTCACGGTTCCGTAGCTGTCGCCGATGTCACCGTACAGCAGGATGCAGCAGGTGTCGTCGCCGGGGATGATGTTGAAAAAATGCCTCATATCTGTTCTTGTCGCTCATTAGTGGGTCTGTCGCCCGATTTTACGGTGCAAAATTGCGGTTAATTTTCCACCCTCGCAAATCGGGATTTTATCATAACAACTTTATAATTAAATGATAACATTATAAAATGTCATCATGCGGACACGTTTTTCTAAACCGAAAAATTATGGCCAACTTTGCACCGTAAATCAAGAGCAAATCACGAGTTTTATGGCTAAGGAACTGACAAATACACAGAAGAAGGAATGGGCGAAAACGCTCTACCTGAAAGAAAACCTCACGCAGCAGGAGATAGCCGACCGCGTGGGGGTGTCACGTGTCTCGGTGTCTAACTGGGTACGTGCCGGAAAGTGGGAGGAACAGCGTGTGGGCATCACGCTCACAAGGGAGGAACAGATACGCAGCCTCTACAGGCAGGTCGCGGCGATTAACAAGGCCATCGAGGGACGCCCTGAGGGTGAACGCTTCGCCACCTCGGCTGAGGCGGATGTCATCGGCAAACTGTCCAAGTCCATCAAGCAGATGGAGACGGAAGTGGGCATCGCGGATGTCATCAGCGTCATGACGCGCTTCATCGAGTTCCTCAGACCGCTTGACCTCGAGAAGGCAAAGGAAGTGACACGACTGGCTGACGAGTTCATTAAATCCATCCTGTAACATGAAGCAGATCGACAAAAACGCGCTCCTCGACTGGGAGCAGTACAAACAGGACATATACCGCTCTACGCCGGTGGACCAGAATATGAGCCACGGCGACAGGGAGAGGCACCGCATCTACCTCGAGGCACACCCCATCGAGTGGATCAAGTTCTTCTTTCCAGGGTATGCCAAGTATGAGTTCACCGACTTCCAGAAAAAGGCCATACGGCGCATCATCGCACACGACGAGTGGTACGAGGTGCTCTCATGGAGCCGTGAGCTGGCGAAATCTACCATCACGATGTTCATTGTGTCGTTCCTGACGCTGACAGGAAAGAAGCGGAACGTCATCCTCACCTCCTACAGCAAGGACAACGCCGTCAGGCTCCTTGCGCCATACAGGGCGAACCTGGAGGCAAACGGACGCATAGAGGCATACTACGGCAAGCAGCAGACGCTGGGGGCCTGGACGGAAGACGAGTTCATCACCAAGTCAGGAGTGGCGTTCCGGGCCATCGGCGCAGGACAGTCACCGCGTGGCTCGCGCAACGAGGCCATACGTCCAGACGTGCTGCTCATCGACGACTTCGACACGGACGAGGACACCAAGAACCCCGACATCATCCAGAAGCGGTGGGAATGGTGGGAGCAAGCCTTATATCCCACGCGCTCAGTGTCGGAACCCACGCTCATCATCTTCTGCGGAAACATTATCGCCAAGGACTGCTGCATCACCCGTGCCGGCGAGATGGCCGACCATTGGGACATCGTGAACATACGCGACAAGAACGGAAAGAGCACATGGCCGGAAAAGAACACAGAGGAGTACATTGACCGCACACTCTCCAAAATATCCACTCTCTCACAGCAGCATGAGTATTTCAACAACCCTATTTCAGAGGGCGAGATTTTCAAGGATGTGGTCTATGGCAAGGTGCCGCCGCTCTCGAAGTTCAAGTTCCTGGTCATATACGGCGACCCCGCGCCTGGCGAAAGCAAGGGAAAGAAGGGCAAGTCGTTCAAGGCGGTCATGCTCCTTGGAAAGCGCGACGGCAAGCTCTATGTCATTAAGGCAAGGCTCGCCCAGGCTCTCAACGCTGAGTTCATCGACTGGTATGTCCAGTTGCTTGAATATGTCGGCGGACGCTCCACCGTCTATTGCTGGATGGAGAACAACAAGCTGCAGGACCCGTTCTTCCAGCAGGTGTTCAAACCGCTCGTGCGCAAGGTGCGCAAGGAGAGGAACATCACGCTCTACATCCAGGGTGACGAGGAGAAGAAGACTGACAAGGCGACACGTATCGAGGCGAACCTGGAACCGATGAACCGCGAAGGGAACCTGATCCTCAACGAGGCGGAGCGCGACAACCCCCACATGCGTGAACTGGAGGAGCAGTTCAAACTCTTCACACTCTCGCTCAAATACCCTGCCGACGGTCCCGATGCCGTCGAGGGTGGTAACAGGAAAATCGACCAGACGGCACAGAAAGCCGACAGGCCAATCACACAAAGCAGACGTTCAATAAGCAAGAAAAACAAGCATAGACTATGAGCCAATTTGTAAACATAGAGGACTACGACGCAAGCGTCCACCGCGAGATACTGGACGCGCTCGTCCGCGACGACCAGTCGCTGGTCGAGATATGCGAGGACAGGGCCATCGCCGAAATGCGGTGCTACCTGTCGAAACGTTATGACTGCGATGCCATCTTCTCCGCTGCCGGGGAAGACAGGAACCAGCTCATCCTGATGATGGTCATCGACATCGCCGTGTACCACATCTTCTGCATCCACAATCCCCAGAAGCTCTCACAGATCCGCAAAGACCGCTACGAGCGTGCCGTGGAGTGGATGCGTGCAGTCGCCGACGAGGAGATTTCCATCGAGGGGGTGCCGCTGCTGCCTGAGGACGAGAGGGCGGCCAAGGCCTCACTCATGTTCAAGAGTAACCGTAAACGTGAAAACAGACTATAATATGAACAACAGAAAAAAGAATAAGGCTGGCAAGGGACGCATCACCGTCAGCGGAAACGTGCCCCGTCCGGGACAGAAGCAGCCGGCGGTCATACTCCTCACGCAGCCCAAGCGGTTCGGCATCGACACCGCAGACTTCATGGCTGCCATTCGTGCCGCCGAAAACGTGGACTACTCCCAGCGGTCGAAACTCTACGACCTCTACAGTGACATCCTGCTTGACTCGCACCTTACGTGCGTCATCGATAAGCGCAAGAACGCCGTGCTGTGCTCGGACATCGAGTTCCGCCGCAACGGGAAACCGGACGACAAGGTTAACGAGCAGATACACTCGCCCTGGTTCAACCGCTGCATCGCCGACCTGCTCGACGCGCGGTTCTGGGGCTTCTCACTGCTCCAGTTCTACAGAAACGGCGAGTGGGTGGACTATGACCTCATACCACGCAAGCATGTAGATCCGGTGCGACGACAGATACTCCGACAGCAGACGGACATCATCGGCACGCCCTGGGAAACATACCCCGACCTGCTGTTTGTGGGTGACGAGGAAGACCTGGGACTGCTCGCCAAGGCTGCGCCCTGGGTCATCTACAAGCGCAACACGACGGCGGACTGGGCGCAGTTCTCGGAGGTGTTCGGTATGCCTATACAGGAATACACCTACGAGACTGACGACGAGGACAGCCGCAAGCGTGCGCTCGAGGATGCCAACTCTCTCGGCGCCCTGGCCACATTTATTCACGGCAAGGACACGGAGTTGAAACTGGTGGAGGCAGGAAACAAGACCGGCAGCGCGGAGGTCTATGAGAAGTTGTGCGAGCGTTGCAACAACGAGATTTCAAAGCTCATACTCGGCAACACCCTCACCACCGAGTCTTCCGAGAACGGAACCCAGGCACTCGGTACCGTACACAAGAAAGTGGAGGACAAGGTGGCACAGTCCGACCGCCTCTACATACTCGACATTCTCAACTATGACATGGCGGACATCTTCACGTCCATGGGAATAGACACAAAGGGGGGAGAGTTCTGCTTCCCCGAGAAAAAGGATGTCGATATGAACACCAAGGTCAGCATCCTCACGCAGCTCCGCACCAACTTCCAGCTGCCCGTCGATGACGACTGGCTCTATGAGGAGTTCGGCGTGGAGAAGCCCAAGGACTACGAGGCACAGAAGACCGCCCAGGAGCAACAGCGCATCGACCGCGAGCAACAGGCTCAGGCGGCACTCCAGGCGGCACAGCAGCCACACCGTGACGAAGACGACGAGGACGACGACAAAAAGAAGCAGAACGAGCCTCCCACAACCCAAAAGGGCTTCAAGAACTGGTGGCGGCGTTTTTTCGCATGGGCCCCGTCGAGGCACGGGGCGGATTTAGACTGGTAGTCAACCGTCTCTACTACGACGCCGCCGAGCCGGTGTCGTCAGGCTTTGCCTTCGACGAGGAAATACTGCTACAGGCACTGCGTAACATCTATGGCAAAAAGGGGAAAGAGCCCACCTATATCGAGGAGCATCTTTTCCGTGAGTTCTGCAGGGGATTTGACCGTGCCGTGGCAGATGGGTTTGAGGGTGTCAATCCGGACGATGACTTCATCAGTGCTCTGCGACACTCCAACGAGGTGTTCTCAGCGTTCAAGGTTCACAGGGCACAGCGCGACATGACGGCAAGGCTCGTGGATTCTAATGGCAAACTAAAGCCGTTTGAACAGTGGTTGAAAGACGTGCAGCCCATAGCCAGCCACCAGTGTCGCTCATGGTTCCAGACGGAATACGACACGGCGGTCATACGGGCGCATCAGGCTGCCGACTGGCAACAGTTCGAGCGTGAGCGCGACGTGCTGCCTAACCTCAAATGGATGCCTTCGACTTCGGTCAATCCGGGAGCCGACCACCGCCCGTTCTGGGGAACCATACGACCTATCGACGACAAGTTCTGGAAGGAACACCGACCGGGCGACCGCTGGAACTGCAAGTGCAGCCTCTCCAGTACCGACGAGCCTGCGACACCGCTGCCGGATGACATTCCGGCTTCGTCACAGCCACAGCCTGGACTGACAGGCAATCCGGGACAGGACGCAGCCGTCTTCAGCGACGACCACCCGTACTTCCCATCTGACTGCCAACACTGTCCGTTCAATTCTGGATTAAGAGGCACCCTGTCGGTGTTCTTCACCAATGCCAAGAAGGACTGCTATCACTGTGCCAGGATCGACACGGCAATAGGCAAGGCCAACGAAAGCAACGATGTGAAGGAAATGTTCGCAAAACTCCACGAACTTTCAGGTGCTGACTATATCGCACAGCTTCGCAAGCTCACAGAACTTAAAATATACAAGAAAGTGGAAAAGGGCATCCTGTCTGCAATCGGAGAGGATAGTGCTGACTATGGGAACCTCCTTGCTGGTGCGAAAAAAGCAGTGAGACACGGATATAAAGTCTATATTCTTCCTAACCCCACAAAGGTAAGAAGCGCAGATTATATCTTTGTACGAAAAGGGGTCTATAAAATGTATGACTTGAAAACCATTACAGGAACTGGCTCTATCGGAACCCGTTTGGAAGAATCAATCGGGCAGACAAATAGAGTGTTCCTCAATCTGGCCACAACATATCCAACTAACCGAATGGCGACGGAGATAAAGCAATACTTCGAGGCCAACAATGAGGCATTGGAAGTTCTTGTCGCAGTAGGAAAGAAAATGGTGTCAGTAGAACGGTATATGATTTCAGAAAGGAACTTCTACAAAGAGTTCAGGAAACGCATAGAACAATAAAAAAAGGCTATCCGAAGACAGCCAAATTGGGACGGTACGATAAAGCCCAATCCCCACGCATACTCAGCGGGTAGTCACTAAGGACGTTGCAAAGATACAACTTTATTTTCAATTACAAGCAAATGGACGTAAAAAAATTAGCTGACGAACTAAAAAAGAAAAGTAATGAGGTCGAAACCCTCATGAAACGGAAACTCCCAGTCGTCGTCGGGCGCATGGCGAAAGACCACTACCAGGAGAACTTCCGCAAGGGCGGCTTCCAGAACCGGGGACTGCGCAAGTGGTCTGTCACCCGTCGCCAGGCATCGGGCATCGCCGGGACAGACGGACAGTACGGACCGCTGCTCTCTCGACGCAACCACCTCTTCGCGTCCATCAAGTACGTGCCCTCCGACTACAGGGTCACGGTTTCCAATGATCTCCCATACGCACCAGTCCACAACTGGGGCGGACAGGTCAACCCGACCGTTACGCCGCGTATGAGACGCTTTGCCTGGGCGATGTATTACAATGCCCAAGGAGGGAAAAAGAAAGCGACAGGGGGCAAAAGAAAGCCCAAAAAGGGCAAGTCTGCGCCAAAGGTGGAAACTCCGTCGGCTCAGTTTTGGAAGGGAATGGCCCTGACAAAGAAAAAGAAGCTCCATGTGCGCATTCCTCAGCGCCAGTTCATCGGTGAGAGCCAGGAACTGAACCAGCGCATCAATGAGCGCATAGAAAGTGAACTCAACCAAATTTTAGACTTGTGACAATATGGAAGAACTATTTATCAGAATCCTCCAGCTTATCACGGAGGAAATGCCGGAACTCTCGACCATCGATGAGGACTACGGCCAACTTGAAACGGAGGAGGACACCTATCCTGTCACCTTCCCATGTGTGCTGATCGGCAACGTCGAGGCCGACTGGAACGACATCGGTATGGGGACACAGAAGGGCGTGGTGAAGATGTCGGCAAGGCTGGCCATCGACTGCTACGACGACACACACTACGGTTCCGGAACAGAGGCGAAAGTGGCGGAGCGTCTGCAAATGGCAAACAGGCTATATACCTCGCTGCAGTGCTTCAGACCGCTTCCCGACATGGGACCGATGTATCGAACCAAGACGCGGTTCTATTCCATGCCTGGGGGAATTAAGGTGTATGAGTACATCTTCGAGTTTGAGGTGAACGACGACTCGGCCAACGTCAACAGTTAGCCTCCTGCGCTTCAAACAAATCAAGCTGCTTGGGGGTGAGGCGGGGCTTCTTTACCTTCGGGACGGGTTTCACATCGATGTCCTTCAGCTCATGGCAGTGACGGCGGATAATGGCCATGATGCGCTCCTCGCTGATAAAGAACTCCTGCTCGGAGAGTATGCGCAAAGCATCATCGAAACGAAGACGTTGTTTCTCCGTCCAGTAATAGTAGCGGCGGCAAAGTTGCTCGTCACGCTTCCTGATGAGTTCCTTATTTCTGCCTCGTTTCGACATGTAGCCTCTCTTTTAGCCGACAAAGATACAAAAATCAGACCACCTAAACGAAAAAAGTGCGGTAAACCTTTTGTTTATCGCACTTTCCGTAAATACTATTAACGGATTTATGCCCGTTTTGTACTACAGACGGCAGAAACTTGGCTCCAATCTGCGCCAAACGCCATCCTTGTCGCGCTTGGAAAAGTAGTAGTTCAGAGCGGTGCGCTGCACCACGTTCGACTCACGGAACAGGTTCATGATCTCGGTGTACTCTTCGTCGAACTTACCTTCCATCTCATAGAGCTTGCTGATGCTCTTGTAGTCCAGGTTGCCCTGCTTGTTGCGCTCCAGCAAGGTCATCGCCAACTGGTACATCGGGTCCTCGCTGCCCTTGTCGCTCTTCAGGGCATAGTCACGCAGATACTCTATCAGACGCTCGGCGGCCATGTCGGCACGCTCGTCAAACGTCTTCACCTTGTTGCTGCGGATCTCCAGCTTCAGGTCACCGTCAACGATGGTGTAACTGTTCTGCTCATCATAACGGGTCTGGCCATACTCGGCCATCACCTTCTTGAAGCTCTCGCTCTCTTCGTCAATCCAACTCTTGAAGCCGGTGACGTCATTCACGATAGCCTCCACTTTCTGGAACACGTCACGCATGAACATGGTGCGCAAGCCCTCGTAGGCCTCGCGCCGGTCCTGACGGTTCTGCTTCTCTTCGTCTTGCAACTGCGCCAGCAGCTCTCGACGTTCCTCGGGGCTCAGCCCCTGCAAATCGATTTTTGCCATTTCTTTTGAATTTTAATTGTGAAACTTATTGTTGGTTATCTCGCTTGCGGATGATCGCTCGCATCTTTCGGGTCAGTGCCTCCAGTTCCTCACAGTCGAGGTCGCGGAACGCTTTGCCGGCTATTCTCGGCTGAGCGCAGAAGGCGTTGACCTTGTTCCAGTCGGTGGTGTCAACCCCGTACAGCTGCAGCTGGTGCAGGGCTGACGACCGACGTCTCTTGCGCTCCTGGATATACAGTGCCCTTGCGTTGGGATTCACTTTCTGCTCCAGGGCGGCGCACATCGTTTTGTACTCTGCCTCGCTCATTTCTCGGAGGCTTGTGGTCCGACCATTGGTATAGCTTGACACAAGGCTCTCCTTCATGTCCTCACGGTCGCCGACACAGGGCAGACGGTTGAACGAGGCGTAGAAGCGGTGGTAGTTACTTATCTGTCCCATTCTTGAAACTTGTTAGTCCGTCACACTCCAGTATCTTCACACCGGCATAGAACTTGACATCGGCTTGGCTTTTTATGCCGTAGGCTGACCTGTTCTTCAGGACATATTCCCTGATTGAGGCCTTCATTTCATTTGCGATGTCCTTACGCCGCTTTGGGGTTACGTCAGCACTGGCGAAGCCGATGCTGCTCTTGTAAGTGGTTCGGATGCCTGGCTGTGACACCACCGTGGTCACTGTCACCACTCCCACACAACAGGGGATGGTAGTCGGTTTCTTTCGTTTCGTTGCCATAGCCGTCACGTTAATGTTTCCAGACTATCCTACCAAACTCTTTACTGCCTTCAAGCACACCGGCACCGAAGCCGACAACCGACCACACACAGCCAATGGCGAGACCTACACAAATGGTAATTACTACCAGCACCCAGAAGATGGGGTTCCACCACTTCGGGCGGATGGCTTTCTCAATGTAAACTTTCATATCGCTAAATTGTTAAAGTGAAACTTGATTCCCATTTTCTCTGCCCGTGCCTCCATCCTGATGGAGCGTCGGGTCTCGTTTGTCACCGTCGCCTCGTTGGAGGCTCGGGGTATCTCATAGCCTCGCTTGCGGAGGCCGTTACGAAGCAGGACTTTCTCTTTGGGACATTGCACCACGCGGAGGTTCGTCTGTTGCTCCAGACCGAATATCACACGGCGACGCTCCTTCCTGAACAGTTCCTTACGTGCTGCACCTCGTTTTACCAACATGGCAGCATAGGCTTCCTCACTCATGCGGTCGCGCTGTGTCGTGCCTGGTTTGAAACGGGTAGCCTTGCCATACTTCAGCAGGTTCACCGCTCCGGCATTGCCGCCCATCAAGCGGTTGGCATGTGCGCCGTGCTCACTGGCATTGCGCTGCATGGCTGCCACAAACTCCTTGCTCTTCCACAGACCCAGTTCACGGGCTATCCGTGTCACACTCCTTGGGGAGGTGCCGAGACGGTCTGCCAGTTCCTGGTTCTTGGTGTTGGCGAAGTTTGCCACGAACCACTCACTTTGCTCTGGGGTTAGGTCTTTTGCTGTCATGTTGTTCTTTAATCATTTTGAAACGTGCAGGTAAAACGACATCCATATTGCAGTCACTGCAGCACCGCCCCTTCTCCTTAACTGGTCGGGGATTGTTGCCCCAACCAACGATGGGCTTGCCACAAATACAACACAGCTCTTTCATACGCGCATGGTTCTGATGTCGCTCTCGTAGTACACGGTCAGGCCGCAGGTGCTGGCCACATCGTGCTCCAGTTTGCAGCCTTTCGACTCCTCCCAGCCGTCCATCATGCAGATCGCGTCACACTCCAGCAGCATCTTCAGGTCGGCCTTCATGTGGTCGCGCCAGCCGGCTTGCTCACCAACACCGAGGCGATGTAGTTCGTTCTCAAAGGGGTTCATGCTCTCAAAACCGCAAGCCTCGCAAAAGGCGGCGGTCGCAGCAAAAGCGGTTCTGCGCTCTGTTTCGTCGTGGTGCGCTATCGCACCGCTGATGTAGATTTTCTGTTTCTTGTTCATATCTCAAATAGTTATAAAAAAAAACATAGTTCCCATATTTTGAATCACATAAAACAGCAAGGTTGCGTCTCCATTTTTAGGTTGAAGCCCCAAGGACTGAGCATCGCCATAAGTGGAAATGATGCCTTCATTGTCTATCTGGAAGAAGCCTGCGCTGACCGGGTGTGCCCGTTCTACCGTAACCGATGAATGGACGGTGTGATCACCAAAGATAACCGGCTGCTTCATGCCTGTTTTGTCGTCTTCAAAGATGATGTACTTCATATTATCTCAAATTGAACATTAAAATGATACTCTTTACGTAGTCGGCTGACTTGTACAGCCTTGTTAGGATTCTCACCGTATGGGATGAAGATAGTGCGGGACTTGGTGTCAACCCTCACACCCTTCTTCCTTAGCTTGTAGAGGATGTTACTCCGGCGTTTCCACACGCCTTTCTTCCAGTTTCTTGCTGCCATAGTTATTCTGTTTGAGGGTTAGTTCCTAATGTGTACTTCACTGCTCCTTCTTCCCAAATGGTGAACGGCACGCCAGGCTTATCCATGAAGCGGCTCTTGCACGAGGCACGGAAGCCCTCGACCAGTATTTTGATGTCAGCATCATACTCCACCTTTTTGGCGGCACGTCCCTCAGGGCGTTGTCCTTCGGCATGGCTCACAAAGATGAGCAGTTTGTTCGGATGACGCTCCTTCATGGCACGATAACTGGCGTATGTCAATCCGGAATACTGGAAACTGTCGATTATGGCAATACCAGGGCTTCTTCGTTTGCTCAGACGCTCGCTCAGTTGCTCCATCGGCTCTCGGTCAAGTATGAGGAAACGGCGGCTCACCTCCTGCATCTGGTGGCGTTTCAGTGACTTCTGGACGCTCAGGCCAGTGCTTTCCTCCAGACTGTCGTATATTACCTTGTCGAATTGGCAAAGATACTTGGCCAGCTGCATGACGAAAGAGGTCTTGCCGTTGCCAGGGCTTCCCCAGATGATCCATGTGCCAGTCTTCGCCGGTTTGCCCAATGAAGCCTCCCAGTCGCCCGTGAAGTCGAGCGACGGGATGTTCATGTTCAGGATGTCCGTTGGACTATAGGCACGTTTCAGTCTCATTGCTTGCTCTCCTTTTTCAGTTCCGCAATCAGGGCATCGGCAAGGGTGACTGCAACCTTTGCGCAATGCTGGGGTTTGTCTTCTTCGCCACCGTATGGCATACCGCAAAGGAAGGCATCAGCAACTTGCTCCAGTACCGGGCTCGCCAGTACGCTTCTGGCTATCTCATACCTGCGCTGCTCCCAGTTCACCTCGTTGGCTCGAGACAACTCTTTTCGGATGCCGATAATGGCGTCCATCGCTTGCATTTCAATCTTTGTCAACATGTCAAACTCCTTTCTTCAATTTTTCGATTTCTGTATATACTCTGCGCAAACCGCCTTCACTGGCGTTCACTATCTGCATGATGTTGGTGCCCTCGGGGGCGTTCACCTTGGCGACGATGGAGGCTTGTGCCTTCAGGAACTTCTGGCGCTCCTTCTCGTCTTCAGGGGTCACTCGGCTGTAGGTGTCACCGAAACGACTCAGCATCTCAGCATAGCCCACTTTCATGCCCTCTACGTTGCGGTCTATCTTGGCACGCAGTCCGTCGGCTCCCATCATGTACCAGCCACAGCAACGCTCAGTGGCGTTCCACAAGGCCTTCAGTTCGAGAAAGGCTTCATACTGCAGGTCGCCTGCCTCATCCAACACCACAAGCGGCGTGTCCAGGGTCTTCATGTAGGCCACCAAGTCCTCATAGACATCATAGTAACTGCCGAGGCTCGTCACACCGAACTCCTTGGCAATCTTGCGCACCAGTTTGCGCTTGGTCTTCACCTGTGAGCAGTCGATGTAGATGGCGTTCCTGTGGCTCTTCGTGTAGGCTCGGGCGGTGAAGCTCTTGCCGATGTTCGGAATATCGCACAGAATCGCGCTCAGACCGCTTTCTTGGCACAAGGCTAACTGCTCGGTAATAAACACCCACGTCGGCGTCTCAGCGGCGTTCCACGCCTGTTCCTGGCGCAATGTCACACCCAGCCTTCGGGCCATGCCCACCCAGCTCGCATCGCTGACCTGACGCTCCCATGTGCCTTTCTTGATGCTGTTATATACTGACGCCGATATGCCGAGGCTCACGGCGTGTTTGTTGTCACTTGGATAGTTCTCGCGGTCGGCCACGATGGCTACCGCTATCCGGCTTTTGATTTCGTCTGTAATTCTCATTTGAATGCTGTTTTAATATCGTTATAAACTGCCCACGGCTTCGCGTCTGTAACGCGCCGTGTCCATATAGTCTGAATAGTCCTCGTCCGGCTGCTCGACAGGTTGCGGCACCGCACGGGCTTCCACTTGTTCAATTTCCCTGGCGTCTGACGACCGCATCACAACCACTTTCTGGATCTTCTCGTCCTTCATCATTTTGTCGAACTGGCTCACATACTTGGCCTGCTCAGTATAGGCGGCACGGTCGGCGGCTGTCTGCTCGGCTGTGGCTTCGTTGTAACGCTCCAGCAGACTGCAGGTGCAGATATACTCGCCGTTCTGATACAGATACACCTCATTCACGTTGCCGTCAGCGTCGGGCAGCCAGTAGGCATCCACCTTCATGTTGCGCGGTGCGAGCTTCTCTATCTCGGCAGGGCTTGGCAGACGGTACTGCTGATACTGCACCGTGCAGTACATGTTCTGCTTGATGGTGGTGGTCGTCTGGTTGCCGATGAAGCGATAAAGCACCGCTTTGTCAAACGGACGCAGGTCGGGGTTCTGACGACCGGCTAGAACGTCCCAGCGCGTCATGCCGGGGTACATCTTCTGGTTCGGGTGCAGCTGGTTGTTGTACTCCTGAATGGCCCTGATGTCATCGGCCACCAGTTCCTCGTAGCTGTAGCTCTTCTCCTTGTAGGTGTTGTTCTGCTCGTCATAGACCTTCTCAACCTTCGGACGGTTGGCTTCCAGCCTCGCATACCAACGACCGACACCCACCTGCAGACGCTTCTCCACACCGTACTTCTTCGCCCTGTTGAAATGCTCGGCACGCTTCTCGCGTGAGTTGCCTGGGTTACACCAACGGATAAGAGGGAACACCACACCGGCCTTCATAAGACCGTCAGCGAAGTTCTCAACCAAGTGGTGCTCCACCTCCAGCTCGGCTGGCATATAGAAGCCGTTGCGGTCCAGCGTCTGGAACATATTGCGCATACAGTCCAGGAACAGGTCGCGGGTCTTCAGGCGGTTGTAGGCGTACCCCACCACGGCACCGCTCACCACGTCGTAGGCGTAGTAGGCCTTCACGCGCTGGCCGTTAGGCATAGGCCTCGGCAGGTCGCGGTCGTCGAGCGAAATCTTGCTCAGCGCATACACGGCATGGGCTCGCAGGTGATACGGGCGGTACTGGTTGTTGAAGTCCCACTGGGTGTCGTGCAGCTTCGCCCTGAGCGCTTTGTTCTTCGGCGTGTTCAGATAGTTGGCGATGGTTGCCTCACTCAAAACGATGGGGTTGCCCTTCTTGTCGGTGAAGTCCTTGGGGTCGAACACCTCGCCGGTCTCCACATCGGCCACCACAAGCTCACCCATCAGGAACATGTTGTACATCTCGGCCACCGTCGTGTTGTATGGCCGCTCGTCCTGGCTGTCAAGGCTCAGCAGCAGACGCTCGATGCGGTAGTTCACCTTGCGCGTGTTCTGGTTCTTGAACTTCTTACTGATAAGCGACTCGTACCCCTCTTTCTGGTAGGCGTTCACGCGCTCACGGAAGCGGTGGGGACTCAACGGCAGCGTATGGCCGAACTCGGCCTGGTAGTAGCTGATGGCTCCAGCCATCTCACCCCAGTTGATAGTCTGGCCGTTCATCGCCTTGCGCATGATGTTCGTGTCAGCCATCACGCTGACCACAGCCTTCAGCACCGAGGCGTTCACCGTGTACTCGTTGATTTTGTCCGGTGGCAATGCGCTGCCGTCCTCAAAACGGAAACGGGTATAAAACGACCGGGCCTCCGCATCGATGCGGTAGTGCTGACCGAACCAGTCCTTCAGGATGTTCTGCTCCATAGTTCCGTATTTCTCCTTGATGCGCTCCCTGAAACGCTGTGGCAGGGTGGCAATCTCTATCAGGGCGTAATTGCCAAGTCCTTTGCCGACACGCACCACGTTAATCTGACCACGTGCGGAAAGCTGCTTATAGTTGGGTATCGACATGATGGGGGCAAGGGTCTCTGTTGGAAGCATCGACGGGGCGATACCGTTCAGACACCGGCTGTGACTGTAGTCCGCCTTACCATTGACGACAACGGGACGGTCATCGTAGGTCAGGTCGTTGTACGAGATACACAATATCTTGCCGTAATACTCCATAACTCACTCCTTACAGGCTCATGGCCATACATTGAACTTCATTCTGCAGGGCGATAAATGCCGGGATCGATTCACAATTCTCACGGCGCTTGATCTTGCCGTCAACATACACCAGAACACTTGTGTCGCGTTTGCTGGCCACCAGCTTCACGCGGTCGCCGAAGGTCTGAGTCATGGTCTTATCTGCCTCCTCATGGGTGGTCTCTATGTCCTCAGGCTTCCAGTTGGGCACACCGCCCAATTCTTTCAACGCCACGAAGCGGATCTTCCGGGCCAACTTGCTGTCACTCTCAAACGTCAGGGCTTTCCACACCATCACGTTTGAACACTTGAACACTCGACGGAGGTAGGCCTTGGCCTTATCCTCCAAATAAATCTTCTTTGCCATTGCTTTATCTGTTTTATAGTTCGATGTTATGAATGATACTCAAATACTCCTGGCGCATCTTCTGCTCCACCTCCAGTTCAAAGATAAAAGCTATATTGCTTGCTTGGCTGCTGCTTGACATGTGTAGTTGACTTTCAAGCAGACGCTTCTCAATACGTTTCACCTCGGCCATCATGAAGTTGAACACGTCCTTCAAGTCACCACCATTCACAACCTCCTTCAGTTTACGGTAGTGCTTCAGCAATAGTTGGATTTTGTACATATCCTCAGAGTGCCAACGGTAGAAATATTCAAAATCCTCGTTCATCTTCAAAGTATAGTCGTCAGCCTGTTCGACATACGACTTGATGCGGTAATCTACATGATGAGCAATGAAGCCCAGGCTATCTTGATGTGTTGCCATAATTGCCTATTTTATAATTTTTGATGAATAATCACCGAAGTAACGCTCAACCAGACTCATTGCATAATCCATAGCAATAACCCCAACGGCTGCAATCGTAAAGGTGCCTTCACAGCCCTCCTTAAGGAGTGCCGCTGTGTCTTCACACTCGTTTATCTCTTTGATAAAAGCAGGTATCTCGTCAATACAGGTCGTGCCAACCTGAACTAATGTTACTTTCATAGTTTCGCTCATTTTAGGTTGTTGATGATATAATCTACATCTTCAGGTGACATTGCAATACCTTTGCGCGCCTTACGCTTTATAGTTTCACCGCGTCCTATAAGCCACGTGATTTTCTTGTCCAGCTTGACTCCAATCGCATCTATTGCACTGTATTCACCTTCTGACTTGTCTCTTACCTCAATGACGAGATCTAATATCTCCAGCATGGCATCGGCGGCATCGCTGATCATCTCCTGGCACTCATTCACCATCAGTTTCTGCTCCTGCAGGTCCTGATCCAGACGGTGGGCAGTCTCGAACAGGCACTGCACCAACTTCGACGAGCCAATCTTCAGCCATTCCCTGCAGAACACGTCTTTGTCAAGTTCACCAGCCATCATGTACATGGCATTGGCTTCTACATACTCCTCGGTCGTAACCTTGCGACCGATGCGGTCTTCAAATTCTTTCTGTAACATAGTCGTATTATTTGATTTCGTTAATAATCGGTCTCAGACTCACACCGTAGCAGTTCATCAGTCGGCGGATCATGTTCCTTACATACATTTCGGGGGCGCTGAACACAATGCCGTCCTCCTCGTTGTAGCTGAATGAAACACCATCCATGATTAGCAACGTTGCCACCTTGTGCTTCACACTTTGCGTCTGCCATTCTTTAATTTCGTCCATGTTTCTTGACTTTTAACTGTTATTTTTCGTTAGTCTCGCCAAATTTTCGTACCTTTGGCGCGGCGTTAATATCATTAACACGCTGCAAAGATAATATGAATATTTCATACTACAAAACATTTTGGCGTAATTTTTCATACCGAAGATAAAATTATGGGTGAAAATCTCAGATTCGTTCAAATTTTGGACGATTTAAGAAAGGGTGGGGCAATAGCCGATTATGTCGAAGCCGCCAGCATATTAGAGACAAACAAGGCTGGAATTAGCGACATAAAAAGTGGAAGAAAGAAGTTGTCGGTCGAGATGCTCCGCCGTCTGAAATTATCATACCCATCTGTCAATATCGACTGGATCATAATGGGAGAGGGGGAGCCTTTTATCTCCGACAAACCAGAGACGCAACAGGGAGATACGTCCATGTTCCTCGATCGTATTGCGGAACAAGCCGAGGAGATAGGTCGGCTTAAAGCTCGTATTGAAGAACTTGAACGGCGTAGGGGGGACAATGCATCCGATGTTCAAACTTCAAGTATTGCCAGTGCAGGGTGATGCCTTTCAAAATCATTCGAGGCGGCAAGTGGTAACCACCCAGACACACACCAGGCACCCACACAAGCCACACGCACGCATTTTGAGAGGCAAAAACAGACGAAAAACACAGCAAAACCCTTATAAATAGGGGATTTGCGCACTATATATAATAATGTATGAGGGTGCAATAAGGTGGCAGTTTCCCCACCTTAAAACCGCAAAAATCGGCTTTGACTTGCTGAAATAGTCCATTTTCCCCGTTGGTAGCAAAAAAAAAAAAACGGCAAATGTAACCCTAAATGTAACCCTAAACTATATAATAATGTAACCCTAAACAACTAACCACACAACGGGCAAAATGTAACCCTAAACTGTAACCCTAAATGTAACCCTAACCGTAAAAAACAGCACATTGGGGCACAAAAATGGGGGAGCGTCCTACTCCCCCGAACAGCATTCAAATATAACGCCGCCAGAAAGCCGTTCTAACGGCGTTTTTACGTCATTCTGCGCCTGTGTGTTGCCTCGGGCAACGTATAAGCGTAGATTGCTTTATAATGGCCTTCCTCGTTATCACAGTGCCGTTTCCTGACAGCCCAGCGTGTAACAGGTAGTTCTTCGTCGCACCGACATCTTCGGGCTTCAGCACCGTGTAAATGGCCGAAATGCTTGCAAAATAGTAGTCCTTGCGCTCATATCGGCCCCTGCATAGTAGATGTACATGTATCACTTTTGCCATATCGTTCTCAATTTGGGTGCAAATATACCAAATAATTATTATATGGAAGAATTTTGCAAATAGTATTTTCAAAAACGGAACAAAAAAAGCGACCGACGCCGCTCCATCACAACCACCTACCCTACCCTGCCATTTCGGACGATCCGCAAAGCCCGATGTAAAGAAATAGCCTCCGAAACGCTCCCTTCATGCTCCCTGATGTAAGCCAAATGTAAAGCGTTGTAAACCGTTTCGTTTTTCTGGGGCGTTTTTTCCTATTCTCTCTAACTCGTTGTAAACAAACGGCTTTCGGCTTGTTTGTGGCTCTCCCCTACTCTACCACTTCGTTTTATGCCCCATAAATAGGTAGGCCGGGCAGCTTGGGGCTGTCCGGCCTTCGTAGGGGGCGGTTACCT
>ERZ842401.1610-NODE-1610-length-31953-cov-8.225437_pt1 | contig 31953 bp, 23 predicted proteins | sample MGYA00521270_ERZ842401 | MGnify/ENA primary metagenome ERZ842401 (study PRJEB31892, sample SAMEA3878208) | bioreactor metagenome | biome: Moose rumen | place: Sweden | collected 2011-10 | study: EMG produced TPA metagenomics assembly of the PRJEB12797 data set...
ATAACGCCATCACGGCGTTAAGCGCGGCGGGGCGCACGTCCTGTGCGCCCATATTTTCCAAACTTGTTTATAAACATATTCTAGGAATTTTCCTAAAACCTAGAACCTAAAACCTAACACCTAACACCTAGTCTATACCTTCCGCGCCTTTAAAATAAAATCCGTCGCGCCCGTTCGCCTTGACATAATATAAAGCTTCGTCAGCCGCTTTAAAAACTGTTTCGTAGTCCGTGCCGTCATTTGGAATTATCGCAATTCCAACGCTTGCCGTAATTTTCGCCGGTGTTCCGTCAATTTCCAATTCGCGGGCAACTCTGTTAATATCCCGCGCCTTGCGTTTGATAATGTCAATATCCGGCAGGTTGTCAATTATTACAACAAATTCATCTCCGCCAAAACGTCCAATACAATCGTTGGGGCGGAATTTTTTTCTCAAATTTCTTGAAAACTCAAGTAAAACTTTATCGCCGAATTGATGCCCGTATGTGTCATTTGCCTCTTTGAAATGGTCTAAATCGATAATGTAAAAAGCCATAATAGTATCATTGTCTTTGGTGTCGGAAAAAGTTTTCAATTTAATCTTGCCAATATTTTCTGTAGTAGTTTTGTTGTAAAGTTTTGTCAGCGTGTCAAGTTCTGCTTCCATTTGGTAAGCGTCGCGGGCGGAACGAATTTTATTGAACGCCGCCGCAATTTGTCCAAATTCATCATCAGTTTCAAGGTCAATTTTATCTATATCACTTTTACCTGAAACAATTTTATCTGTGGCGTTAGTAATTTTTTCAATCGGGCGCGTAGCTTTAACTGAAAGAAAATGTGAGGCAGATAAAATCATAATCAAGATTATTGCGCCAATTAAAATAGTTTGAAAAATTCTTATGTAAACATGATCTAAAATTTGGTCATACTGTTGAACAGTGAGAATAATCCAATCCGTTTTCCAATTTATTGAATAGCTAACAAGCGCGTCTTTTCCGTCCACTTTAAGCCGCAGAATCCCGGAAAAATCTTTAATTTTTTCGACGATATATTTATAGCGTCCGTCACTTTCACTTTCGTTTACAAATCTAAAATATTCCGTATCGGAATGAGCAATAGTTTTGCCGTTGCGATCAATTACAATAATTGAATTTTCGTTCGTGTCGTATTGGGTTAAAAGTTCCTGCAAAACGCTCAAATTCAAATTTCTTTGAACCATACCAATAACATAATTCAGCCGGTCTTTAACCGGGACTTCCAAAACTACAATTTGTTCTCCGGTTGAGCGGCTAACGATAACATCTGAAATATAAATTTTTCCGTGCATTGCTTCAAGAAAATGTTTGCGATCTTTGATATTTACAAGCGGTTTATTATCTGTGCGAATAAGTTGTTCAGCGTCTTTTCCGGTCAAAGCAGTTAAGTTTCCGTCGTGAAAAATTGTATTTGTATCGTACAAAAGATTTTTAACTTTACTAAAATTTTTAACTTGTGGAGTTTGAAGATATTCAATAATTGTTGGATTTATGGCAAGCGACCTTAAGACTTGAAAATTTTTTTCGCAAAGATCAGTTATAAACTGTGAAACTATTGAATTTTTAAGCACGCCGGATTTTTCGGCGTTGTCTTCCAATTCTCCTGCTAAAGTTATTGCACTGAAAACCGATATAACAATTAGCGGGATCGCGCCCATTAACATAAGGAGTACGAAAAGTTTATTTCGGATGCTCCTTGTAATTGCCATTTATTTTGTGCAGTTAAAATTTATTCAACTGCACGTCTCACCACCTTTGAAAAAAATTAAACAGAAATATTTTTGCTTAACAATTATAATTGAATTTTTCTAAAATCACAATCAATTTTATCTGAAAATAAAAAAATGTACCGTCAATCAAAAAAACCGCCGAATTTTCGACGGCTTTAATTTTTTTTATTTATTTCTTCAGAATTTAGACTTTAACCACTAATTCTTAATTACACGTTTACGCCGTAATTTTTGCCGAGAGCTGCAAGTCCGCCGCTCCAGCCGCTGCCAATAGCATTAAATTTCCATTCGCCGTTATGGCGGTAAATTTCGCCGACAACTACTGCAGTTTCAACTGAAAAATCTTCGCCCAAGTCATAACGAATTAATTCTTGTTGAGTAATGTCGTCAACTACGCGGATATAAGCATTTGAAACTTGTCCGAAAGTTTGGCGGCGTTTTTCGGCGTCGTAAATTGTAACTGTGAAGTCAATTTTTTCAACATCAGGCGGAACTTTTTCAAGATCGATTTTAATTTCTTCGTCGTCGCCTTCGCCTTCGCCGGTAAGGTTATCGCCCATATGTTCAACCGCGCCGCTGATATGTTTCAGGTTGTTATAGAAAATAAAATCTTCGTCGTTACGAACTTTGCCATTTGCGCCGAGTAAAAAAGCCGCCGCGTCAAGGTCGAAGTCAAAGCCGCCGTCATATTTGTTTGTGTCCCAGCCAAGACCAATTAAAATTTTTTTCAAACTGGGGTTACCTTTTGTTAAGTCAACTTTCTGACCTTTTCTTAAACTTACAGCCATTTTTTAAAACTTCCTTTCAGTCAGTTTTTAGGAAAAAGTTGACAGGATACAGTTAAATTTCTGTTTCCTGCTTTCCTGTTATCTGTTTCCTTTTATTTACGTCCGACAGTCCAACGCAAGCCCCAATCAAAATCTTCATCCATTTCTTTGGAGTCGTGATAGAATCGAACGATTTTTTCAACACTAAAAGTTTCGCCGACATTTTCAAGCAAGGCAATCGCACAGGTTTTTTTCTCGGAGCCGTATTCATCCATTTTTACAACAAGTTCAGGACTGCCGGGACAATTCACGGTAACAACCGCGTTAGCTTCTTCCCAACGCGCCGCGCCTTCGTAAATAAAAGTAAAAATTAAAATTCGCTGAATCCTGCTCAAAAATTTGCCGTTGATTCTTAAAGTTTCGCCGCCTTCAAAACTTCCGCTGCGGTCGTCGCCGTCCAGAAAAACGTATGGCGCGTTTGTCAAACTGCCAAAAAGATTTCCCAATGCTTGTACAGCACCTGCGCGACCGTCTTTGAGTTCGTAAAGGCAAGCTAAATCTAAATCAATAGCCCTGCCGGAAAATTGCGGCTGTCTCCAATTAAGATTTACAATAATTTCACCAAGAAAACTGCCGCGCTTAATTAAATTTATGCGTTGTCCTTTGCGAAGTTCAATTTTTCTGCCGGTAGAAATTGGGCGATCATAATCTATTTGACGCCGTGAATTGAAATTTATTGACGGCGGAACAATTTCTATAGGCGGTTCAATGATAGGCGGCGGAGTAGTCATTTCGTCAGAAACTTCAATACCAAAATCGTTGCAAAGTGCGGCAAGTCCGCCTTTATATCCTGCGCCAATCGCAGAAAATTTCCACGCGCCTTTATAGCGGTAAACTTCGCCCAAAACTATTGCCGTTTCAATGGTAAAACTTTCCGGCTTAAAATTTGCGATGTCCACGCCGTCGGAATTTATCAAGCGCAAATTTGCGCCGCTAACCTTGCTAAAATTCAAGCGGCGTTTTTCAGCTTCGTAAATTGTAGCAGTTATAGAAATTTTTTCAATATGGCGGGGAATTTTTGTTAAATCAATTTCAACAGAATCATTTTCGTTATTGTGAATGACACTGCCGGAAATATGGCGCGGGTTGCCATAGAAAACAAAATCTTCATCGCCTGCAACTTTGCCGGTATTTTGGAGCAAAAAAGCCGCCGTGTCAATATCCATTGCGCCTGCGTTTCTTTCAAATTTTATAATCAAAAAATTTTCATTGATCGGGATTTTTTGTCCTTTGCGAAGTTCCATTTGATTCACTCCCCAGCATTTATTTCAAAAAAATTACGAATTACAATTTATCTTTAGTTATAACTTCAACGCCGGTATCTTTATTAACATTTTTGTCTGTGAAAGTTCCTTCCAGTGCTTGTACTGCAATTTTAAATCCTTCATAACCCATCATTTCAGGATTTTGTTTAATTGTAGCGTAAATTTTGCCGTCTTTAATCATAGCAAGAGTAGCTTCATCGGCATCAAAGGTTATTATAATTTGATTGTTATCTTGATTTTTAATTTGTTCGCTTAAAGCAAAAGTAATAATTTGGTTTACACCAAAAAATCCAACATAATTTGAAGTTTCATTTTCTTTAAAAGACTCGCTACCAATATAAATTGTTGGTGCAACAACAAAATTTGTTCCTTCAAAAGCAGATCTGAAACCTTTATCTCTCAAATCAGAATTTCTTTCTTCAACGTTTACAGCCCCAACTCCAATAGTTCCTTCAGTTATACCTGCATCAGCAAGAGCTTTCAACATAGTTTGCCCTGCAATTTTTCCCGCTTGTTCGTTGTCAGTTTCCAAAGTCATTATGGCTTCATAATCTGCTGAAGAGTCAACATAAATTATTTTTACTCCAGCGTCTTCAGCTTTTTTCAGATTTTCATTGATTTTGGTTTTTGAAACTGCCGAAATTAAAATAGCGTTAGCACCGTCGGCAACGGCTTTATCAATGCATTCTCCTTGAATTTCTGCTTTACGTTCCGTTGGATTAATCAGGGTGTAATTAACGTTATCGTATTCTTTGAGTGCATTTTTGCAACCTTCATCAATAAGTTTAAAGTAGCTATCCTTTTCATTATCCATTGTAATCAGACAAATTGAATATTTGTTTTTGTCGTTCGAGGTGTCTGCTGAAGGTTTAGGCGTATCACCGCCGCAACCTGTCATAAAAATTGCCACCAAAAAACTCATCAAAAAAATAGCACTCAACTTTTTCATTTTACCCATACTCCCTTTACATTTAAATTTTATCATTGGATTTTAATTAATCCTCGAATGTTACAGCCAAACAGAATTATCTCTGCCTTTCTGAAAAAGCGCGTTCAATATCACGTTTGGCGGATTTTTCGGCAAGGGCGGCGCGTTTATCGTAGTTATGTTTGCCGCTTGCAAGTGCCAATTCCATTTTTGCCTTGCCGTTTTTAAAATAAATTTTCAGCGGAATTAAAGTAAAACCTTTCTCACGAGTTTTACCGAAAAGTTTTAAAATTTCTTTTTTGTGCATTAAAAGTTTGCGGCGTCTTAAAGGATCGTGGTTAAAAATATTTCCCTGTTCGTAAGGGCTGATGTGCATATTTTCAACAAAAATTTCGCCATTTTTAATTTCGGCGTAACTGTCTTTTAAATTCGCCCGTCCACTGCACAGGCTTTTAACTTCCGTGCCTTTGAGTTCAATTCCGGCTTCGTAAGTTTCGTGAATGAAATAATCGTGGCGGGCTTTTCGATTTTCGCAGACGCTTTTTATACCTTTAGCTTTTGGCAAGAAAATTTCTCCCTTCGGTCGATTGAGTAAATGCTCCTATTCGTCGCATTTACAAGGTGTTAGCGGTTAGGTTTTAGATGTAAAACCTAGATTATGTTTACAAAAGTGTTGAAAAGTGGGCGCACAGGACGTGCGCCCGCCGCCGCTTGCAATGCGATGAGTAAGAGCATTGCTCCGCCGTGATGGCGTTATGGGCGGCTGTTTCTTTCTTTTGGGCGGGTTGCAACTGCGAGGAGTACGAGCAGTTGCTCCTTTCTTTGCGCCAAAGAAAGAAAAGCTGCATTTAAAAATATAAAAATTTTTTAAACGCCAAACTAGGGAAAACTAATTTATCAAAAAGAAGATTGAATGATTAACGCCAAGTAATTATCCATTTCATCATCCCAGCGAATGTTATACGCTCGCGCAGGAGTTTCAACGCCCCAATTATTAATTCGCACGTCGATATATTCATTGCCGTTTTTGGAAAGTTTTTGCATCGGGCAACCTTCGCAAGGCGCGTCCAAATTATGAAAACGCTTGTAACATTTTTGATCTGTTGCCGTATTCATCAGCGTTTGGCGAATCGTGTTGTTAAAGTAAATCGGCTCATAAGTATCCTTATCGACGACGTAAATAAATTCCATCATATGGTCAAGGATATTTTGCAAATGCTTGCTCATTTTTTCGGAGACTTTATCATTTTGCTGATTGAGCAGAATATTTCCCAACAGAACCGAAAAAATACTAAGGCGCGTGTATTCTTCTTTAGAAAATTCGTGATTAGCGTTGGCAGTTTCAAAGCAGACACTTCCAACAATTTCGCTGCCGTGTGCAATTTGCGAATGTACAAACGAGCCTAATTTCAGCGTTTCAAAAACTTCTTCGTAACCGGGATAAGCCTTATAGGTGTTTTGACAAATAGACATAACGCCATAGGGCGTCGGCTCATAGTGAGAATCAACGATTGAGTAGCGGACGTTCATATATTCGCCGTATTTGTCAATATTTTCTTGAGATGAAAGCGAAACGCCATTTGGGCTAATCCATTCAAACGCCGTTACATACTGATTGGAGCTTTTATTGAGTTTGGAAACTGAAACGCGGTCAAGATTAAACTGCTTGCCGAACATTCCAAGACAAATTGAAATTGTAGCTTCGGGGTTCTGCGTTTCGTACAACAGATTTAAAATAAATTCCAACATATTATCTTCAAAGGCTTTTTGGCGAATATCCTCCGCGTGTGCGGGGTCTCTTTCATTTTCGACTGAAATATTTCTGCCAATCAAGCCCAAATGATAAATCGAATAGCGATTTTTGCCGCGTGACTTTGAATCATATAAAGCGCGGTCGGCGCGTTTAAATAAATCTGTGTAAGTTGTACCGTGTTCAGGATAAAGCGCAATTCCAATGCTGACGGAAAAAGGCAAGCTTTGATTGTTATTTTCGTAATTGCGATTGAGGAGTTGCAAAAGTTCGGTACAGCGTCTTTCCAAAACATCTTGCGAAGGCATATCAACAAACAGTACAACAAATTCATCGCCGCCAATTCTGCCGACAATATCTTTTTGCCGGAAAACGCTTTTAATAGCATTGCCCATATCGCCCAAAACGCCGTCGCCAAAAAGATGTCCGAATGAATCATTAATTGCTTTAAAGCCGTCCGCGTCGATAATGACAAGGGCAGGCGGTAAATCATTCGGCGCAAGTTTTGAAAGATACGTTTCAATATTTTTTTGAGTGGCAACTTTGTTTAAAAAACCTGTCAATACGTCGTGTTCAGCGGAGTGTTGAAGTTCCATTTGCCAAAGTTGTTTGACGTTGATATTACAAATGCAACCGAAGCCAATAACCGGACCAATGTCATTAAAATAAATCAGCAGACGAAATTCCGCCCACAAGTAGCCGCGATCGTTTTTTCCGCGCAATCGAATTTTTGTACTGAAATATTTTGAATCGTTTATTGTATTTTGTTGCCAAAACATTTCGTCAAAAAATTCTTCAAACTTGCCGCCGTCTTCGGGGTGGATGACATTTCCCCCAAAAAAAACTGTGGACGCCGGAGAAACGACTTGCGGCAAATCATAGTCGGATTGTTCCACTGAAGTTTCAAATTTAAGTATATCTTCCGCAATTATCCATTTGAAATAAATAATATTTTCTACGTCGTTCAAAGTGCGGTATATGTCCGTGTCAAATTCGGTTGGGATTTCAAATTTCGATTCGGTCATTCAAAATGCGACAGGAACTCTGCCGCTCCACCTCCTTGAAATAATTTTGTTGAAGTGTATTGTACCAAATACTAAGAAATTTATGCAACCGCTTTTTGAAGTTTTTATTAGTTTGACAATATTTTTAATGAAGTATATAATTTCACTTACTGTTTATATTTTGTGGAATTTTTTTGCCTACCTTTTCAGGAGCAACTTTCAAGAAATTTTGTTTTAATTTCGATTTTTGGGAGTTTAATTCCTGCAAAGTTTTAGGTTTTATTAAAAAATGGGAGTGGTTTCTTGAATGTTTAGTCCAGTTCAAGTTGGAAAGAGAACCCGTTACAGTTACGCACGTATTAAAGAAGTTATGGAAATGCCTCATCTTCTTGATATTCAGCGCAATTCGTACAAGTGGTTTCTTGAGGAAGGTCTCAAAGAAATTCTCGAAGATATTTCACCTATCACAATTTCTACCGGCAACCTCAAACTGTTTTTCAAAGATCCCGTTCTTGGCAAACCAAAATACACTCTCGAAGAATGCCGCGAACGTGATAGCACTTACTCTGCGCCAATTCGCGTAAAAGTTCAACTCGTCAATCATGAGCTTGGCGACGTTAAGGAGCAGGAGGTCTTCATGGGGGACTTCCCGCTGATGACGAACACCGGAACTTTTATTATTAATGGGGCGGAAAGGGTTATCGTTTCGCAGCTGGTTCGTAGCCCGGGCGTGTATTACGATCAAACTATTGATCAGACCGGTAAAAAGATTTTTACCTCTACCGTTATTCCTAATCGCGGCGCGTGGATTGAACTTGAGACGGAGCCGGGCGATAAAATCAGAGTGCGTATCGACCGTACCAGAAAAATGCCCGTTACCTATTTCCTACGCGCTCTAGGTTTTCAATCTGATAACGATATTCTCGCTCTATTCCAACATAATAAATTTATTAAGGCTGAACTTGAACGCGATGAACCTGAATTTCGTTCGCAGGCTCGTTCCCTCGAAGAAGTTTATAAACATATTCGTCCTAATGAGCCTACTACTTCAGTTGAAAACGCTCTACAGTTGCTTAATTCGCTTTTCTTCGATCCTAAACGTTACGACCTTGCCAGCGTCGGGCGTTATAAAATCGCTAAAAAATTAGGGTTAAAACGTCGTCTCTTCGGTAAAACTCTCGTTGAAGATATTGTCGATGCCTCTACCGGTGAAATTCTCATTCCCGCCGGTAAAAATTTTGCTGATTCTTTAATTGACTTCGCTAATAGTGAAACTTTTCACGCGCTTAGTAGTAAGTCGGGTAGTAGCGGTTCAAATGGTAATGGTAATAGTGAAAATATTCACGCGCTGAATTATGCACAGGGTAATTTGTCCGGCGGTAATGGCGGCGGTAATGGTAATAGTGAAAATATTCACGCGCTGAATTATAAGGCGGGTGGAAGTTCAGATAGTAATAATGGTAACGGCGGCGGCTTTACTATCGACGATATTTTAAATTTTATTGCTGAAAGTAAATGCCTTGAGGTCGTCGATTCTAATTCTAATATCGTTTTCCCTGCCGGTACTAATTTCAATGACTCCATTATTAATTTCATCAGTCAAAATAGTTTCGACGTTGTCAACTCCGGCGGCAAAATTATTTTTCCGGCGGGGACTAATCTTGCTGATAATGTTAGAAAATTTGTGGTTCAAAACGGTTTGCATTTGGAAAGTAGCGGCAAGGTTACTGATTCTGACGGCGATGTTATTTTCTCTGCCAATGTTGATTTTAATATGACGCTTGCTGATTTTATCGCACAAAGTCGCAATTTCACTATTAAAAATACTGCCGGCGATACTATTTTCAACGCGGGGACTGATTTTAATCAATCCATTTTCAATTTCATCGACCGCAATAAGGATTTTAATTTGAAGGTTATCGATAAAACTACTACTGATATTGTGTACCCTAGATATACCGTCGTTGGCGAAGCTGAACTTGATAAAATTTACCGCACTGCTGATGCTGTTACTCAAATTTTAAAAAATAAATTGCATTCTAAATTTCTTGGCGAAATTATCGACGTTTCTACCGGCAACGTTGTTTATCCTGCCGGTACTGACTTTGACGACTCCATTATTTCTACTATCGCACATACCCCTGACTTTGAGAAATTTGCTATTAAGACGCTTACTTCAATTTCGCCGCTTGTTACTGAACAGGAGCTTAATAAAATTTATCAAGCGCGGGAGGAAGAAATTTTTAATCTTGTACCTGATGAAGTTCATCGCGGTTATATTAATCCTATTCCCGTTAAAATTAAGACTGACAGTGGCGCAATTACTATGCTTTGTGCTCCTACTTTGGATATTCGCACTGTTTGCATTGCTGATATTGTTGCTTCGATTGGTTATCTGCTTGATTTAATGGAAGGCGTGGGCAATGTTGATGACATTGATCATTTAGGTAACCGCCGCGTTCGTAGCGTTGGTGAACTCCTGCAGAATCAATTTAGAATTGGGCTTGCACGTATGGAGCGCGTTGTTCGGGATAGGATGACTACTCAAGACAGCGAAATTATTACTCCGCAGGTTTTAATTAATATCAAGCCGGTTATTGCTGCCATTAAAGAATTTTTCGGCTCAAGCCAACTTTCGCAGTTTATGGATCAGCATAATCCACTTAGTGAACTTACTCATAAACGTAGACTTAGTGCATTGGGTCCCGGCGGTCTTTCACGTGAACGCGCCGGTTTTGAAGTTCGGGACGTTCATAACAGCCACTATGGCAGAATGTGTCCTATTGAAACTCCGGAAGGTCCTAACATTGGTTTAATTGGTAGTCTTTCCAATTACGGCAGGATTGATCAATACGGCTTTGTTGAAACTCCTTACCGCCGCGTTGACGCTGCTAATCACAAAGTTACTAATGAAGTTCGTTATATGACTGCTGACGAAGAGGAAGTTTTAACCATCGCGCAGGCTAATGAGCCCCTTGACGATAACGATTGGTTTATTAATGAACGCGTTACTGCTCGGCACAATCAGGAAACTTCGCTTGTTAGACGTGAAAAAGTTAATTATATGGACGTTAGCCCTAAGCAGGTTGTTTCCATTGCTACTGCTTTAATTCCCTTCCTCGAAAATGACGACGCTAACCGCGCTTTGATGGGTGCAAATATGCAACGGCAAGCTGTACCTTTACTTCGTACTCAAGCTCCGCTCGTTGGTACCGGGATGGAATTTAAAGCTGCTTGTGATAGTGGCGTTATGATTCTTGCCAATAAAGCCGGCGTTGTTTCTTACGTTGATTCTTCCATTATTGATATTGACAATGACGACGGCACTAAGTCTCATTACAAACTTCAAAAATTTGTTCGTTCCAATCAGGGCACTTGTATTAATCAGGTTCCTATTGTTTCTTACGGCGAACATGTCAACTACAATCAACCTATTGCTGATGGTCCCAGTACTGATCACGGCGAATTGGCTTTAGGTTATAATATTATTGTTGCTTACATGCCTTGGGAAGGGTACAACTACGAGGACGCCATTTTACTTTCTGAAAATCTTATTAAACAGGACATTTACACTTCCATTCACATTGAGGAGCACCAATGCGATGCTCGCGATACTAAATTGGGGCCGGAAGAAGTTACGCGCGATATTCCCAATGTTTCTGAAGACGCTTTAACTAATCTTGATGCTGATGGGATTATTGCCATTGGCGCGGACGTTCGACCGGGCGATATTTTAGTTGGCAAAGTTACTCCCAAAGGTGAAACTGAATTAACTGCTGAAGAACGTTTACTGCGCGCTATTTTTGGTGAAAAGGCTCGTGAAGTCCGCGATACTTCGCTTAGAGTTCCTCACGGTGAATCCGGCAAGATTGTTGACGTGAAAATTTTTACTCGGGATAACAATGATGAAATGGCTCCGGGTATTAATAAGCAAGTCCGCGTTTACATTGCTCAAAAGCGTAAAATCTCCGTTGGCGATAAAATGTCGGGGCGGCATGGTAATAAAGGCGTTGTTTCTCAAATTATGCGGCAAGAGGATATGCCTTTCTTGCCTGATGGTACTCCTGTTGATATTGTACTTAATCCTTTGGGCGTTCCTTCCCGTATGAATATTGGGCAGATTTTAGAAACTCATTTAGGTATGGCTGTTCGTAATCTTGGTTTTCAGATTAAAAGTCGTAAAGGCGATATTTTGGACAAACTTAAATCTTATGGCTACGACCTTGACAAATTTGGCGTTCCCAATGTTGAAGATTTTGGTATGTGCATTGCCACTCCTGTTTTTGATGGCGCACGTGAGCAGGACGTTATGAATACTTTGGAGCTTGCGGGCATTGTCAATCCGGACGGCGTTGTTACTGGCAAGACTAAACTTTTTGACGGGCGCACTGGTGAGCCTTTTGAAAATCCTGTTACTGTTGGTTGTGTTTATATGTTGAAACTTCATCATCTTGTTGACGATAAGATTCACGCTCGTTCTACCGGTCCTTACAGTTTAGTTACTCAACAACCTCTCGGCGGCAAGGCTCAATTTGGCGGTCAACGTTTTGGCGAAATGGAAGTTTGGGCTCTTGAGGCTTATGGTGCTAGCTATACTCTTCAGGAAATTCTCACTGTTAAATCTGATGATGTTGTTGGTCGTGTTAAGGCTTACGAGGCTATTGTTAAAGGCAATAATATTCCTGAACCGGGCGTTCCGGAGTCTTTCAAAGTTTTAATCAAGGAATTACAATCTATTGGCCTTGATATTAAAGTGCTTAGCGGCGATTCTAAAGAAATTGATATTCGTGATGAGGAGGAGGAAGAAATTAAAGCTCATGCTGCTAAGGTTGAACCTATTCCCAATCCTCCTGAGCCCGAGCACGTGCCTGAACCAGAGCCTGAATCCGATTCTGATTTTGAGCCTTCTGATGATGAGATTGAATTTCTCAATCATTCCTTTACTGATTCTGATGACAACATTTCTGATTTTGATGATAAATCTTTCCGTAACTTTTTCAATAATTTCTCTGATGATGATTCTATTGATGATTTTTAATTTTTAAAGGAGAAATTTTTATGTTAGACGTTAATATTTTTGATTCTATGCGCGTGGGGCTTGCTTCTCCTGATAAAATTCGTGCTTGGTCACATGGCGAAGTTAAGAAGCCGGAAACTATTAATTATCGCACTCTCAAACCAGAGCGCGATGGTTTATTTTGCGAACGTATTTTTGGCCCTACTCATGACTGGGAATGTCATTGCGGCAAGTATAAGCGCGTTCGTTACAAGGGCATTATTTGTGATCGTTGTGGCGTTGAGGTTACTCGTGCCAAAGTTCGTCGTGAACGTATGGGTCACATTGAGTTAGCTGCTCCTGTCAGTCACATTTGGTATTTCAAGGGTATTCCTTCTCGTATGGGTTTAATTTTGGGCATGACTCCCAAAAATCTTGAACGCGTTCTCTACTTTGCCTCTTATATTGTCTTAATTCCTCCTACTATTCAAAACAAAGATTTTCCTATTAACAAGCAACAATTACTTTCTGAAGGTGAATTTCGCAAGGCTAGGGAAATTTATGGCGATTCTTTAAAAGTTGGCATTGGCGCGGAGGCCATTCAATTTTTACTTCAGCAGCTTGATTTAGAGCAGATGGCTACCGAACTTCGACAAGAAATTCATTCTCCTTCTGCTCAAAAGCGTTTCCGCGCTATTCGTCGCCTTGAGGTTGTTGAGGCTTTTCGTAAAAGTGGTAACAAGCCTGAATGGATGATTTTAAATGTTATTCCTGTCATTCCTCCTGATTTACGGCCTATGGTTCAACTTGATGGCGGGCGGTTTGCCACCAGTGATTTAAATGATTTATATCGACGCGTCATCAATCGCAATAATCGTCTCAAGAAAATGCTTACTATCAACATTCCTGATTTAATCCTTCGTAATGAAAAGCGTATGTTACAGGAGGCTGTCGATGCTTTAATAGATAATGGCAGGCGCGGCAGACCTGTTACTGGCAGTGGCAACCGCGCTTTAAAATCTTTATCTGATATGTTAAAAGGCAAGCAAGGGCGTTTTCGTCAAAACTTATTAGGCAAGCGCGTTGATTATTCTGGGCGCAGTGTTATTGTTGTTGGGCCTGAATTAAAATTACACCAATGCGGACTTCCTAAAGAAATGGCTTTAGAATTATTTAAGCCTTTTGTAATGAAGAAACTTTCTGCTGATGGAAACACCACTATAAAAGCCGCTAAACGCAAAGTTGAGCGGGCTAATGCTGATGTTTGGGGCGTACTTGAGGAAGTTATCAAAGAGCATCCGGTTTTATTGAACCGTGCTCCTACACTTCACAGATTAGGTATTCAAGCCTTTGAACCTGTTTTAACTGAAGGCAGAGCTTTAAAGTTGCACCCGTTGGCTTGTACTGCGTACAATGCAGACTTTGACGGAGACCAAATGGCAATACATTTACCGTTATCAGCGGAGGCTCAAGCTGAAGCGCGGGTATTAATGTTAGCAGCTAATCACATTCTTGCACCAAAAGACGGCAAGCCTATTATCGTTCCTACACAAGATATGGTATTGGGGACTTATTATTTAACTGTTATTGACAAAAAGCATCCAGTAGGCAGTGGCAAAATCGTAACAGGTCTAAATGAAGCACTCATGGCGTATCAGCAGAAGGAATTATCGTTACAGGCGGAGATAGTAGCGCGGGTGCGGGTAGAGGAATTACCGACCGGACTTAGAGGGAAGTATCCTTCAGGGTATGCAATGGTAAAGACGACGGTAGGGCGGATGATCTTTAATGAGATATTACCGGCGGAGCTTCGGTATTATCGCGAGAATGAGTCGGGCGAATTAGAATTAGGGATTGTCATGAACAAGAAGGAATTGGGGAAGTTAGTAGCAGCTTGTTATGATTTATGTGGGGCGACGAAGACGGCAGAAGTCATCGACGCTGTTAAGAATTTGGGGTATCACTATGCCTGTGTTGCGGGGATGACAGTAGCCATCTCTGATGTCATTGTTCCACCTAGTAAGAAGTCGATCATTGACGAGACTGCTAAAAAGGTAAAGCGGGTTGAGAGTCAATATTTGAATGGGTTGATAACAGAAAATGAGCGGTACAAGAAAGTCGTAGCATTATGGAACGGGGCTACTGATGCTGTAGCAGATGCCATGATGCAGAATTTATCTGAGAATGAGCCTGATAATCCAATATATATGATGGCTGACAGTGGGGCTCGTGGTAACAAGCAGCAGATGCGACAGTTAGCTGGAATGCGTGGGTTAATGGCTGATCCTTCAGGTAAGATAATAGACTTACCTATTACAGCTAATTTTAGGGAAGGCTTGAGCGTATCAGATTATTTTATATCTTCACACGGGGCGCGGAAAGGTTTAACCGATACCGCACTTAGAACGGCAGATAGTGGCTATTTGACACGGCGATTAGTTGACGTGGCTCAAGATGTTATTGTCCGTGAGGCAGATTGTGATGTGACTACAATCAATTTAAAGTTAGAGCGGGCTCACTTGGCGGAGGATACTTTTGACGCTATTGAGATATTGCATGAGGAATTGATTGGGCGGGTCTTGGCAGCTGATATATTGAATCCTACTACCTCTGACGTTGAAATAGTGCATGATACTATTTTGACAGACAAGACACTTGAAAAGATTGGTGAATTGGGCTCGGATAGTATTACTTTGCGGGGGCGCAGTTTAACTGCTCCCAATAGTGCTAGTCATTCATTAGTTAGCGAGACTATTGGGCTTGGGACTCGTGATGACGGCAAGCGGGAAATTTTGCGCCATAATTTTATACATGAGATTATTGGTAAGGAATTGGCAAAAACTGTTATAGCCAATGGCTTTGAATTTACTGCTGGTACTTTGTTGACTCATGATATTTTGGATAATATTTTGGACAGTGATATTTGTGAAATATTTATACGCAATAACAATGTACGCGGTATTGAGGTTGAGGCGATAACTGAAGGCAGTGGGGTTATTGAATCGCTTGAAGATCGCATTGTTGGTAGAGTTTTAGCTGAAGATATTTTTGATATTGACGGTAATAAAATTGCGTCGATAAATGCTGAAATTGACAAGAAATTAGCTAAGCTAATTGCCTCTGTTCGCACGGGTGAGCTTTTAATTTATGATACTTCCACCGTCTCTAATTTAGATTCTAAAACCTCCCCAGTCTCCAATTTAGACTCTAATATAATTGGCAAGGTAATAGCCGAGAATATCCTTGATAGTAACGGCAAGATTGTACTTTCTAAGGGCACTGTCATCACTGCGCAAAATTTACCAATTATAAAATCTAACAAGCGCAAGACTGTTAAGATTCGCTCTGTATTGACGTGCAAGAGTCAATTTGGCGTGTGTATAAAATGTTATGGCACAGACTTAGCGAATCAGAGTCCAGTTGAAGTTGGTGAAGCGGTAGGAATAATAGCGGCGCAAAGTATAGGTGAACCCGGTACCCAATTAACAATGCGTACCTTCCACACGGGCGGCGTAGCAGGCGGCGACGATATTACTCAAGGTTTACCGAGAGTTGAAGAATTATTTGAAGCGAGAAAGCCGAAACACAATGCAATAATCGCCGAAGTAGAAGGCGAAGTAAAATTTGGCCGCAATGAAAAAAATAACCTCTTACAAATTACCGTCACCCCTTCAATAGGCTTGCCCCGCGATTATACAATTCCCTTCGGCTCCCGCGTCAGCGTCAATCCCGGCGACTGGATCGACGCCGGCACTAAATTAACTGAAGGCTCCGTCAACCCCCACGACATCCTCCGCGTCAACGGTCTAAAGGCAACCCAACAATACCTCGTCTACGAAGTCCAAAAAGTCTACAAGTCTCAAGGCGTCGAAATCAACGACAAACATATAGAAGTTATGGTCCGCCAAATGCTCCACAAAGTAAAAATCGAAGACTCCGGCGATACAGAATTTCTCCCCGGCGAATTCGTAGACATAAACGTCTTTGAATCCGCAAACACCAAAGCAATCGAAGTCGGCGGCGAACCCGCCGTAGCAAAGCCAATCCTTTTAGGTATAACAAAGGCATCTTTGGCAACAGATTCATTCTTGAGCGCGGCAAGTTTTCAGGAGACAACTAGGGTACTCACTGACGCCGCAATTAAAGGCAAAATTGATCCGCTGATTGGCTTGAAAGAAAATGTTATCATCGGCAAATTAATTCCTGCCGGTACGGGAATGCCGCGTTATCGCAATTTGCAAGTTGTCGATACGACCATTGCAACGGATGAAAGACCTAACGATATTATCGCAACGATTTAAAATATTTTTGTAAACTAAAAAGCCGCCCTGAAAAATTTGGGCGGTTATTTTTTTATTATAAATCTGAACGTAATTTTTTAGCGTCACCAAAATAAATATGATGAATTTTTTCAACTTTTTATTAACGCTGTCAAAAATTATTAAAATATTTTTGTAAACTAAAAAAGCCGCCCTGAAAATTTTGGGCGGTTATTTTTTTTATTGTAAATCCGGACGTAATTTTTTAGCGTCACCAAGATAAATATGATGAATTTCTTCAATTTTTTTATCAATGTCAACAAGCATTAAAGCCCTAATGCACATTGGCATACTTCCTTCAACAAAAGTTTCTTGAGCGTCGAAAAGTGGCACAAGATTAAAATTGCCCGGAAGTTGCCTCAATCCTGCAGCAGGAAAAGCGGCGTTTAAATCGTTCGTTGAAGTAAAAATAATTGCGCCGACGTTTTCAAGTACAATTTCATTTGAAGATAACATTTTTGTAATAAGCAACTGCGCCGCCTTCCAAATTTCATCTTTTGAATTTTGATTTACGGTAATTGCGCCTCTGATACCGCGTAACATAAAAAACTCCTTTCAAAATTTAACCTTCGTCAATTTTTCTTAACAACAAAGCTGCGAGAGAATCTGGACTTCCAACTTCAATATCATCGGGAACACTTTGTCCGGTTGTCAAATAAGACAGCGGCAAATTTTCATATCTAAGCAAATTAATGACGGTTCCGAAGTTAGACGTTTCATCAATTTTAGTTATAATTACTTTTTCCGGCTCGACTGCGGAAAATTTTTTGATAATTTCTTTGGCGTCGTTGAGTTTGACGGACGCGCTAATAACCAAATGCTTTTCAATTCGTGGATTCGTTTTCAGAAATTCTTGCAACTCATACATTTGAGATTCACTGTACTGACTGCGCCCCGCCGTGTCGATTAAAATTAATTCTTTGTCTTTGTGCCTGTCAATCGCTAACGCTAATTCCTGCGGCGTGTAAACAATTTCAATCGGCAAGCCCAAAATATCAGAATAAGTTTTGAGTTGTTCAACTGCCGAAATTCTGTAAGTATCAGCAGTTATTAAAGCCGCGCCAATTCCTTGTTCAAGTACAAATTTGGCGGCGATTTTTGCAAGCGTGGTAGTTTTGCCGACGCCGGTTGTACCGACAAGCGCAACAATTTTTGAACCGCGCCGACTCAATTTAATTCCTTCGGCAAATTTTATATGTTCGCTGAAATATGAAGACAGCGTCCACTTCGCCGCGCCGGATTTATAATCAATCGAAGTATCAGCCATTTCGCCAATAATATCTTCGCTGACATCTTGGCTTTTAAGTGCCTCATGCAACGTCATTGAAACTTTTGGGGGCTCTTTGCCCAAAACTTCAGCAAGCATTGATTTCATTTGTGCAATTTCGGCTTCAAGTTGTTTGATTCTTTTTTGTTCCGCACTTTCAACACCCGCTGAAACGCTTTCAGAGGGCGCAGGAGGCGTTTCTGGGCTTGCAGATATATTTTCATGCTTTGAAGGCGCAGGAGCCGCTGTAGGCGATTGTACGGGCTGTGGCGGCGTCTGTTGAGCCGCTTGCATTTGTTGGAACTGCGCGAACATCATTTGTTGGAATTGCGCCATTTGTTCCGGCGTGAAATTCATTGGCAAAGATTTTTCATCTGCCGGCAAAGGTTCAGTTTTTGAAGGTTTTTCTTTGGTTGATATTTTTTCAAATTTTGGCGTTTCAACGGATTTTTCCGGCGGAGTTTCGGTTAATTGTTCATTTTTAGCGGCTCTTTGTTGTCTTTGGGCAATTCGTTGAGCCTTCAAAGTCATTTTTTTAGGTTCTTCAGCCGCGTTTAAAATTTCGGCGTCAGATTGTGATTCAATTTCTATTGGTGAATTTTCTTTGACGCGTTTTAAAACGCTTTGAAGTTTTTTAATATCTTCCGGCGAAACTTTTTCTTCGTCTGAAAGTGGAGTTGCAGGATTTTCAACTTTTTTTGAAGTTTCGGGAACAGATTTTTTATATTTTGCGGCGGCGATATTTGCAGGTTGTGCAACGGGCGTTGGTTTATCTGATTTTTCCGGCGAATCTTCAACTGCGGCGGTTATTTCCACAACTTCCCGCGTTCGCAAGCCTAACAATCCGCTTTCTTTGTATTTTTTACTATGAAGAATTACAGCACGCGAGCCGAGCTCCGCACGCATTGCCGCTACTGCCTCCTTCATTGTTGCCGCTTTAAAAACTTTTATTTGCAACTTAAAAAGTCACCTCCAATTTTAATTAGGTACTTTGAAGACAATCTCAAACTTCACTGAAATTTCAAGTGCAACGCCAATTACAATCTGACAACGCCGAGAATTTGAATTTCAACAGTTTGGCTAATTTCAGCATGTGAAACAACCGTGACGCCGGAAACCGAACGCGCAATTAATTTTCTGAAGTACAGGCGAACTGCCGGACTTGTCAAAACTATTGGCGGATAACCCATATTTGCCAACTTTTCAATTTCGCCATTCAATGAAGCAATCATACGGCGCATTGAATCAGGATCTAAATTGACGTAAGAGCCGTGATCTGTACGTTGAACGCCGCCGACAATTTTATTTTCAAGCGAAGGATCAAGCGTAATACAAGCCAAAACATTTCCCTGAACAACCTGCGCGGAAATTTGGCGAGCCATTGCGTGGCGTACATATTCTGTAAGAATTTCTGGATCCTTCGTAACGCGGGCATAGTCTGATAAAACTTCCATAATCGTTGCCATATCGCGAATTGAAATTCTTTCGTCCAAAAGGTACGACAAAACTTTTTGAACTTCGCCGACGCCCAACAATTCCGGTACAACTTCCTGTACCAAAGATTTGTGAGTTTTCTCAAGGTTATCAATAAGATTTTGAGTTTCTTGACGCCCGAGAATTTCGCTTGCGTGTTGCTTGATAACTTCAGTCAAGTGCGTTGCCAAAACTGAAACTGCATCAACAACCGTATAACCATTCAATTCAGCTTGTTCACGAGCATTTTCAGGAATCCACAGCGCGGGAAGTCCAAACGCCGGTTCAGTCGTTTCAATACCGGGAATTTCTTCAAAAACTGTACCGGAATTCATCGCCAAAAAGTGATCTAACATTAATTCGCCGCGTGCAATTTCCATACCTTTTAACTTGATTATGTAGGAGTTCGGCTTAATCTGAATGTTATCACGAATACGAATTGTAGGAACGACTAAACCTAACTCAAGCGCACATTGTCGGCGAATCATAACAATTCTGTCTAACAAGTCGCCGCCCTGCGTCGTGTCAACCAACGGAATTAACGAATAACCAATTTCTAATTCCATTGGGTCAACCTGCAACAATGAAACGATATTTTCAGGGCGCGTAGCCTCTGCTTTAGCTTGCGATTCTCTTTCAGCTGCAAGTTCTTCTTCGTCTTCAGCGGAACGGGATTTTCTATGCAGACTATATCCAATAAAGCCGCAAATTAAAGCCAATGTGAAAAATGGAATTCCGGGAAGTCCTGGAACAATCGCCAAAACTGTCAAAACGCCGGTATTTATAAAGAAAATTCTTTCGTTGTTGAAAAGTTGCTTGACAATATCCGAGCCCAAATTTCCTTCAGACGCGGCACGAGTAACGATAATACCTGTAGCAGTAGAAATTAAAAGCGCGGGAATTTGGCTGACAAGACCTTCACCGACGGTTAAAAGCGTGTAAGTATTCAACGCCGTTACAGCGTCCATATCGCGTTGAACCATACCAATAACAAAGCCGCCGCCAATATTTATCAACATAATAACAATAGCGGCAATAGCATCACCTTTGACGAATTTTGACGCACCGTCCATAGCTCCAAAGAAGTCCGCCTCACGTTGAATTTTTTCACGGCGAACTTTAGCCTCTGCGTCCGTAATTGCGCCCTGATTTAAATCCGCGTCAATCGCCATTTGTTTACCGGGCATAGCGTCCAAAGTAAAACGCGCCGAAACTTCAGCAACGCGTTCTGAACCTTTGGTAATTACGATAAAGTTTACGATAACCAAAATGATGAACATAATGAAACCGACAACGGGGTTACCGCCGACGACGAAATTACCAAACGACGTTATGACTTCGCCCGCGTAACCGTTAATTAAAATCAAGCGCGTTGAAGAAATATTTAACGCCAATCTGAAAAGCGTTGTTACCAAAAGTAGCGATGGAAAAACTGATAAATCCAACGCCTCTTCATTGTAAATTGCACTCATTATAACGACAAGCGCAATGGTAATATTCAAGCAAATCAGCACGTCAAGGAGCGCGGTTGGCAACGGAATAATCATCATTATGACGATCATAACGAGCGTTACCGCAATTATAACGTCGCTGTATTTTTGTATAAACGATCCAATTATTGATGAAGAATCGCTTTGTAAGGTTCCTTCGGGCGCAGCCATTTAAAAATCTCCTTTCAGTTGATTTTAGGTGTTAGGTTTTAGCGGTTAGTTGTTAGGGAAATTCCTAAAACCTGAAACCTAAGACCTAGCACCTATTTTCTTATGTTTGAGTTTGTAGACGTAAGCCAAAACTTCCGCCACAGCTTTATATAATTCCTCCGGTACGAAGCCGCCAATTTCGACAGTATCGAAAAGTGCGCGTGCCAGCGGTTTATTTTCTACAATCATAATATCGTTTTCGCGGGCAATTTCTTTGATACGTTGTGCAACCAAGTCTTGCCCTTTCGCCAAAACTTTAGGCGCAGCCATTCCTTTTTCATAAACTAAGGCAACTGCAAAATGTGTCGGGTTTGTAACGATAACATCAGCCTTCGGTACTTCCTGCATCATTCGGGACATTGCCATTTGGCGTTGTTTCTGTCTGATTTTACCTTTAATTTGCGGATCGCCTTCAGTTTGTTTGTATTCGTCTTTAACTTCCTGCTTAGTCATCATCAAATCTTGCGTCGTCTGCCATTGTTGATAAGCGTAGTCAGCAATAGCCAAAACCATTATGACGCCGATAACTTGAAACGCCATTGTAAAAATTTTGTCCGCAATTTCTGCCAATGAATACTCTAAATCATAATTGATAAAATACGGCATGAAGGGAATTTCATCCTTCAAATACAAGTACAAAAAAAATCCAATGACTAAAATTTTGAAAAGCGATTTAAACATTTCAACCAATGAACGCTTAGAAAAAATTCTGCCGAAGCCGTTAATTGGGTTGAGGTTGTCAAGTTTAAATTCAATTTTTTCAGTTGAAACCATAAAACCTACTTGATAAAAACTAATTCCAAGTCCAAAAATCATAATCCCAAACATAATTGGAAACGCGGTTTTTATCAGCAGTACCAAAATTCCCAAAAATATTTCCATAATTGCTTCGGACGAAGTGCCAAAGGTTGAAAGATTGGCGAAAACGTAGGCTGAATAACCTGCAATATTTTCGTAAATGTATTCCCAAAAAAATTTAATGGCGAAAAAACCTGCCAAAAGTACAAAGGCGGCGTTAAGTTCTTGACTTCGTGCAACTTGACCTTTTTTACGAGCATCGCGGCGTTTTTTGTCGGTAGGCTCTTCAGTTTTGTCGCCGCCTTCTGCGAAAAGTTGTAAATCAAAAAAATTTTCGCGCAGGGCGTCATTCTCTTCAAATATCATAGGCATCACGTCCAAAAAGTTTTACGGTGAAATTAATTTAAGGGCGGTTACAATGTTTGCGTACATAGTGTTAAACATTGAATCTAGAAATAAAATGAAAAACGGCAGGAGCATTGACAACATAAAAGTACCAATCGTCAAATGGAGCGGAATACCGACAACGAAAATATTCATTTGCGGCATCGTACGCGCCAAAATTCCCATTCCGACATTGACAAGCAAAATTGAAAAAGTAACCGGCATTGCGATTTTCATTCCAACAAGAAAAACACCGGCGGTAATATCGCCAATAAAACTTGTCAACGCCTCGTTCCAAACAACGCCGTCAAGCGGGATTCTGTTGAAACTTTCAATCAGTGCGCCAATTATTATATGATGACCGTTGACAACCAAAAAATAAATTACAGCCAGATTATAAAGAAAACTTCCGATAAGCGGGGATTGCTGACCGGAAGTCGGATCCATAACTTGTGCGACGGAAAAACCAACTTGCATATCCATAATTTTTCCAGCCATATTTATAGCGGCTAAGGCGACGAAGGCAATAAAACCAATCATCCAGCCGACAAACATTTCTTGTAAAATTGAACCGGCGAACATTAAAATTGATTCCGGCGCAGTTACGATATTTTTTTCAACGATAACCGGAAAAGTTACAAACGCCATTGTAATTGCGGCGGCGGCGCGTATTTGTACGGGAATATTCATACTGCCGAAAAAAGGCGAAATTAAAAAAATTCCACTGGTACGAGTCAGCACAAGCAAAAATGCCGCCAGTTGTCCCTGAAAAATATCGTAAAAATCTATTTCTGTCAAAGTTCTTTACCCTATTCGCGCAGGCAAATTTGTAAAAATTCCTGTGCAAAATTCTACCATAATGCTAAGCATCCACGGACCGAAAATCAAAATTGCCACAAAGACGGCAATAATTTTTGGTATGAATGCCAAAGTTTGTTCTTGAATTGAGGTTGTCGCCTGAAAGACGCTAACCATTAAGCCGACGGTTAAACCTAAGCCGAGCATTGGGGCGCAAACTATCATTACGACAATTAACGCTTCTTGCCCAAGTTGTATTACCATATCTCCTGACATTTTTTATCACCTGAAACTAACGATTAGCGAATTTATCAGCAAATGCCAGCCGTCAATCATAACGAAAAGCAGAATTTTGAACGGTAGCGAAATCATAACGGGCGGGAGCATCATCATACCCATTGACATAAGCGTAGTTGCAACAATCATATCAATGACAATGAACGGTACGTAAATCATAAAGCCAATTTGAAAACCGGTTTTCAGTTCGCTAATCATAAACGCGGGAATTAATGTAAACGTTGAAACGTCGTCTTGAGTTTCAGGGCGTTCAGCGTCTGATAAATTTACAAAAAGTGCTAAATCAGATTCGCGCGTTTGCTTGAACATAAATTCTCTAATTGGCTCAATGGTTTTTTCAATGGCTTCTTCCTGCGAAATTTCGCCCGCCAAAAATGGTTGTATTCCTTGTTCGTTGGCTTGACTCCAGTACGGTGCCATTATATAAAACGTCATAAACATAGCCAATCCCAAAATAACTTGGTTTGGCGGGACGTTTTGAGTTGCTAATGCGTTGCGCAAAAATCCTATAACAACAATGATTCTGACAAATGAAGTTGTCATTATCAAAATTCCCGGCGCAATGGTAAAGACAGTTAAAATACCTATAACTTGCAACGTCGAAGAAAGTTCTTGAGGATTTTCTGAAGTGCCAACATCAACATTAATGCTTGGAATTAGCGGCGCGGCGTCTGCCACGTTTGCAAACGCCAAAACTATTCCGGCGGCAACTGTCAGCGCGTAATTAAATTTTGTCATTGGGCGTATCACTTTTTCTTAAAGATTAGCGTTTGAGAATTTTAAAATTCGACACCGTTAAAATTGAGTTTATCAGATTAAATTATTTTTTCTTGAAGATGGGCGGAATTTTTTGGATTAAATCTGAAAATGAGCCGAACTCTTGAGGGAACATATCTTTATTTCTTTCGCGCAGATTTTCAACGGTTGAATTATCTGTAATTTCGGCAAGCAAAGAAACATTTTCGCCTACACCTAACAAAAATACTCTGCCGGCGATTTCAACTATGCAGACAGAGCGGTTTGGTGCAAGCGGCAAATTTTCCAAGATTCTGCCGCCGCCTGTCGCCATACGCGCATTGAAACGACTGCCAATAAATTTAGCCGTGAAGTACGCCAAAACGATAACGACAGCGAAGACTGCGACTAAACTTAACAAATAAGCAAGTGTTGACCACCACGAGACTGCAGCTGGTTTAGGCTCAACTTCCTCATAGTTGGAAAGGTAACCGACTGCCTCTGCAGTCTCGAAATTTAGTGCCAACATTACGCCAAAAAGCGCGATTATAACAGGCAAAAACTTTTTGAAACGCCGGTTCATCAGCCGACAGCTTTACGAACCGCCTCAAGTACGCGATCCGCCTGAAACGGCTTAACAATAAAATCACGTGCGCCGGCTTGAATTGCTTCAATAACCATTGCTTGTTGTCCCATAGCCGAGCACATAATAATTTTTGCGTTGGGGTCGATTTTTCTGATAGCTTTTACAGCGGAAATTCCGTCCATTTCAGGCATTGTAATATCCATTGTGGTTAAATCCGGATGAAGTTCCTGATATTTTTCGACGGCTTTCATACCGTTTTCAGCTTCGCCAACGACTTCATAACCATTTTTGGAAAGAATATCTCTAACCATCATTCTCATAAATGCTGCATCATCAACGACCAACACTTTTATTGCCATAATTCATCTCTCCTCGTAAAAATATACGCAACGAAAATTTTTAGTGAAAAAATTTCGCCGTAAATTACTTTTTAATATTCCATAGCATTATAACCTATACAATCAAAAACGGCAAGGCTTTTTTGGCTTCCAAATAAAATATCGATTTTTTTAAAAACTACTTAAGCTGTTTTGCACGTTCGGCAGGACTTGCAATTTCTGTTATTCTTACGCCAAAATTTTCATCAATTACAACGACTTCGCCTTTGGCTAAGAAATTTCCATTAACTTGAATTTCAACCGGTTCACCCGCCAATTTATCAAGCTCGACGATTGAGCCGTTAGAAAGTTCAAGAATTTCTTTGATAGATTTTTTAGTGCGTCCCAACTCAACAGTAATTTGAAGTGGAACATCAAGAATCAATCCAATATTTGCATCGTTGACTTGTATAGGTTCAGTTGAAAGTGGAGTGAACTGCGCGGGCGCAACCGGCATATTTGTAACAATATTTGTTTGTTGTGGATATTGCGGAGGCGGATAACCCTGTGGAGGATAACCGTAACCTGGAGGCGGTGGCGCGTATTGTTGCGGCGGATATTGCGGTGGTGGATAACCTTGAGGCGGTGGTGCGTATTGTTGTTGCTGTGAATAATCTGGAGGTGGTGGCGCGTACTGTTGCTGTGGTGGTGGAGCTTGTTGTTGAGGTGGGGGCGGCGGTGCTGCTGCTTGTTGAGGAGGTGGAGGAGGTGGCGCAGCTTGTACAGGAGCCGCCGCAGGAGCGGGAGCCGGTGTAGGTTCAGGTTCCGGCGCAGGTTCGCCGCCCATTGCTGTTCCAAGTAATGCTCCGGTTAATTCTTTTGCAACCGGCAATGGCAGAATTTGCATAATTTCGCTGTCGATTAAGCCTTCAACTTCCATTCTAAAAGAAATGCAAGCGATTTTTTCAGTGCTTTTTGCCATTTCTGTAACAATATCGTCTTTGCCCAAGTCAATATAAGTTACAACCGGCGGCGAAATATCAATTTTTCTGCTAAACATTGTTGAAAGGCTTGTAGCAACCGCGCCCATCATTTGGTTCATTGATTCGCCGACCGCGCTCATTTGAATTTCGCCAAGTTCAGGATTGGGATTAAGTCCGTCGCCGCCCATCATTAAATCTGCAATAATTGCGGCGTCTGTAGATTGAATTGCAAGAATGTTACTGCCGTTAATTCCGTCAGTATAGGTAACTTCAACCATCAAATAAGGCATTGGGTAGCTGTCTTTGATGATTTTCATTGTGACAATTTTAACTGTTGGTGTCGTGATATTAACTTTGTGTCCTAAAAGTGCAGAAAGTGAAGTGGCTGCACTGCCCATTGAAATATTTCCAATTTCGCCGAGTGCGTCTTTTTCTAAATCAGATAATAAATCGCTGCCGTCATCCGGCTCATCGGGGTTAAATTCTTCTTCAGCCTCTTCGTCGTCATCGTCGCCGCCTGCTGCCGCCATAAGCGCGTCAATTTCTTCTTGTGATAATTCATTGAACATTAGCGTTCTCGTCCTCCTTCGGATTTACGACGCGCGTTATTTGCACCGCCATTTTTTTACCAAATGTTCCCGGTCTGCAGTAGAATTTTGCATTTGAACCTACTCGACAGGGCAGATCATCTTTTACTTTTGTATTTAGTTGCAGTACGTCACCGAATCCAAGCATTAAAAATTCTTTGATAGAAATTTGAACTTCGCCGACTTCCACAACGAAATTAACTTTAGTTTTTTCCAATTTGTTTTGTATAATTGCTACTTGATTTTCTGAATCACTCTTTGAGATTGACGACGCAACCCAGAAAGTCGTTGTCAACTTCGACATAATTGGCTCAAGTACAAGATATGGAATACAAATATTCATAATTCCTTCAGTGTCGCCAATTCTAAGTTGCAAGGTTATGATAACAACCATTTCACTTGGTGTAACGATTTGCATAAATTGAGGATTAGATTCGGTAGTTTCCAGAAATGGATTCATTGGCGTAACGTTTGACCACGCGTCTTTGAAATGGTTCATTGCGGCAGTAACGAAACGGCGCATAACTGCGTCTTCAATTTCCGTGAGTACGCGAGTTTTCATTTGAGTATTGCCGTCGCCGCCAAAAACTCTGTCAATATAAGCGAAGGCTATTGCAGTATCAAATTCCAAAATGATATTGCCTTTAAGCGGCGGAACGCCCAAAACGCTTATAAAACTTGGATTTGCTACAGACTGCACAAATTCTTGATATGTCAGCTGTTCGACGGACGCAACATCAACATTAATCAGCGTCCTCAAATGTGTGCTGAGATAAGTATTGAGAAGGCGTGCAAAACTTTCATGCAACATGTACAAAGTACGAATTTGATCTTTAGAAAATTTATCTGGGCGTTTAAAATCGTAGACTTTAATTTTTCGTGTATCAGCTTCTTTTTTTGCTTCTTCGGCGTCAACTGCACCGGTCATAACGCCTTGTAACAGGGCGTCTATTTCAGCCTGACTTAATACATCCGGCAATCTGTCCTCACCTCTCTTTCTTCAGCTGGAAAATTATTGCAACAAGAAACTCTTAATATAAATATCGAAAACTGCGGAAGAGCCGCCAAATTCGGCGTTAATAGCATCTTTGAGTTGTTTTTTAAATTCGTCTTGTTTTTCGGCATCGAAGTCTTCAATTTTTGTAGCGCGTAAAAATTGAAGTGTAGTATCCATAATTTTAATTTCGGCATCGGGTTGAAAAGCTTTTGTTTCTTCATTGATGACGGATTTTTTATTGGGATTCATTTCAAGTATAATAGTAGTTTTCAAAAATTTTCCGCCGCGCGGTCCGCCAACATTAACTAAAATTCCTTCTTTAGGGTCGCCAAGTTGCAAAAAAATTCCAGGCTCGTGTTTGCCGTCTTCGTCTTCATCGCCGTCACCGTGAGTTGCATTTGCCATAATTTGCGTTGTGACAAAAACCGAAATACCGGCGGCAAGTGCCAAGCCGACGACTGCCAAAACTGCAATTAAAATAATTGGCGATTTTTTCTTAGGTTGTTCGCCGCCTTCAGCTTCTTCTTCGGGAGCTTCTGCGGCGGCGTCTTTTTCTTTGTCTTTATCAGCCATTTAATGATCCTCCAAAATTAACTAATGATTAACGGCGTCCGGGAGTAGTGTTGAGCGCACGACGATACGCCATGACACGGCGAACAACTTCTTCCATCGGTTCTTCTACGATAAGTTTTTTATCGTTCATCAAAGTTATAACTGTGTCGGGAGTTTCCTCAATCGTTTGGATATGTTCCGCATTGAGAATAAATTCGCCTTTTTTGGAATCTGAATTAAACTTTGTCAACTTAATCATGATTTACCCTCCTAACTAAAAAACACAATATTTTCTATCAATTTTCGATACAAATTTTCAAATTCCTTTAAATTAACCGCAAACAATATCGCAGATAGATAAAAAATTTTTCAAAATAATTTTACACGCCGCGCCTGCGTTGTCAATCAAAAAAATTTTCGCTTGTACTTTCGCCAAAAGTTTAACCGTGTTATAATCTTTAAAAATATTTTTTTGAAGGGAGATTTTTAAATGGCTTTTTCAGAAGGAAAATTTCAAGATGTACTTTCCGAATTTGCGGCAACCACAGATTTTATCAAGGAGGTTGCAACAAACTTTCAAAAAGATTTACAAATTGGACTGCGCGACCCAAAAAGTTCCTCAATGAGAATGTTAAAATCATACGTGGGACTTCCTACCGGCAAGGAAACCGGCGAATTTTTAGCGTTGGATTTTGGCGGTACAAATGTTCGCGTTTTGAGAATTAAACTTGAAGGCGAAGGACGCTACGAAGTTATTAAAAAAGTTGGTGAACCGCTGATTATTCCCGGCAAATATGATTATATCGGCAAAAATTCTACTGCTGATGAAATGTTTGGATTTTTGGCACGGCTGATTGATGAGGCGATTGACGGCGACCACTCAACTAAATTTTATTTGGGTCATACTTTTTCTTTCCCGTCAACTCAAGACGATTTAAACAACGCAAAATTGATTATCTGGACGAAAGAATTTGCAACGCCCGGTGTTGAAGGCAAAGTTGTCAACGATTTACTTTTGGACGCACTCAAAAAGCGCGGAATTGAAAATGTTGTGCCGGTTGCAGTAATTAATGATACGGTTGCAGTTTTACTTTCTGCCGCGTACCAACAATCTGAAGTTTACACCGGCTCAATTTACGCCACAGGGCACAACACTTGCTATCTTGAATCTTCGATAAAAGACCCTAAAGGATTCGGACAAGGCGGAATGATTTTAAATCTTGAGTGCGGGAATTTTATGAAATTGACGCCGAATCGTTTTGACGTGGCACTTGACAGAAATTCAGAAAAGCCCGGCGAACAACGTTTTGAAAAAATGGTTTCCGGCAGATATATGGGCGAATTGTTTTCAATGGCGGTTGCTGAACTTTTGGACAGCGATAAAAAATTTGATTTTACGTCTATTGATATGTCAGAAATTGTTTCAGATGACAGCGAAAACCTTGAAAGAGCGGCGGCGATTATCGAAGAAAAAACCGGCGCAAAGTTGGAGCTTGCAGACTTGAAAAAAATCAAGGAGCTTGACGAAGCTATTATAGTTCGTTCGGCGCGGCTTGTTACTTCGTCATATGTTGGAATTGTTTGGCAACGTGCGAACGGCGGCGAAATTGAAACTCAACATGTTGCGGTTGACGGTTCTGTTTATGAAAAAATGCCGCTTGTACAGGAAAATATCAACAAGGCTTTTACTGAACTTTTGGGCAAAGACGCGGCTAAAGTCGATACAATTTTAGATAATGGCGGCTCGGGACTTGGTGCGGCTATTGCGGCGGCAATGGCGGTAAGCTAATCAGCAAACTTATAAAATTTTTATGGAGTCGAAAAATTTTTCGGCTCTATTTTTTTGCAAACAAAAAAGCCCACGACGTTTTATCGTGAGCAGAAAAATTTTTATCCGATTTATTTTTTAATCAATGGAAATTAATTCGTACTGCGTATTGCCCATACCTTTTTCAGCCATTGCTGAAAGTTGGCGCATACCGGCGCGGCTTTCAATTCTTTCTTTAAGGTCGTGGCTGTCATGTGCACCGTAAACCATATCTATGCAAGCTTGGTCAATCGCAAGAATATCAGTTGAAGCACAAATTCCAATATCAGCCATAGTAGGTTCAGCCGCTGTAATTCCCGCGCAATCGCAGTCAACACTCATTCGACGCATTACATTGAGGAAAACGATTTTCTTGCCGAAATAATCGCAAGTTGCCTTAGCCGAATCGCACATAAGTTCCATAAAATATTCTTTCATAGGCCATTCAAGATAATTTTCAGGAACATTATTGGGATCAACGCCGTGAACTTGAGCTTTGCCGAGATGACCGGAGGCACAACCAATAGCGATATTCTTCAGACTTCCACCAAATCCACCCATTGCATGCCCTTTAAAGTGAGTCAATACAATCAGCGAATCGTAATTGACAAGATGAGCGCCCATTGCAACTTCTTTCAAGTGAAAACCGTTGCGGACAGGCAAATTAACAATCTCTTCGTTTTCGTCCATAATGTCAACGTCAGAGAAAGTCCAACCGTTTACTTTCAAAGTTTCGCGGTGTCCTTCAGTTGTGTAGCGATCGCCTTCATAAAGCGTATTGCATTCGACGATACGCGAATTGGGAACTTGCGCCTGAAATTCTTTTACCATATCACGAGGTAAAATATTCGGACCATTTTTTTCGCCGGTATGAAGTTTAATAGCGACTTTGCCGTAAATTTCGCCATTGATCAAGTTGTAAAGTTTAATCAAACTTTCAGTGCTAATTTCTTTGGTGAAATAAACTTTCGCCGCCGAACCAATGTAATTTGTACCTGTAACATTTTTACTGCCGATAACCGGCGCTTGAGTAATGCTCATAAAAAATTTCTCCTTATGAAAATTTATATTAAATTATAATCCCAATTACTTAGTATCTGTCAAGTGTTCTTGAAAAATTTTTTCTCAACAAATAGGGGATTTTTTTTTGACGCTAAATGTTGTAAAATATTTTTAATTTGACGGAGGGTGATTTTTATTTGACGAAACAAAAAATTGAGTTTGCAAACGTCGATGAATGGCGCGCAATTTTAGGTGACCGCGAAGAATTTTTGCAGGTGATTGACGCGAAATTTGATTGTAAGATTATCAGTCGTGGAAATTTTATCGAACTTAGTGGAGATGACGACGAAGTTAAACGCGTCGAAAAAGTTATCGTGGAGCTACAAAAGCTTTATCGAAATGGAAATTTTCCGACGATGAAAGATGTTTCCGCCGCGATTAAGCTTGTAAAATCTGACAGAGAAAAAGTTTTACATAAAATTTTCGGCGAAACAATTATCGTTACGGCAAAAGGTACGCACATTCACGCTAAAAGTATCGGGCAACAAAATTATATCGACGCGATGAAAAATCACGTAATAACTTTTGGAATCGGTCCTGCAGGTACAGGCAAAACTTTTTTAGCGGTTGCAATGGCGGCGTACTATCTGCGCGTCCGCGAAGTCAAAAAAATTATTTTGACACGTCCGGCAGTTGAAGCAGGCGAGCGATTGGGATTTTTGCCGGGCGATATGCAGGAAAAAGTTGATCCGTATTTACGACCGCTTTACGACGCACTGCAAGAAATTTTCGGTTTTGATATGTACCAAAAATTTTTTTCACGCGGCGTGATTGAAA
>ERZ842401.1611-NODE-1611-length-31951-cov-19.676104_pt1 | contig 31951 bp, 24 predicted proteins | sample MGYA00521270_ERZ842401 | MGnify/ENA primary metagenome ERZ842401 (study PRJEB31892, sample SAMEA3878208) | bioreactor metagenome | biome: Moose rumen | place: Sweden | collected 2011-10 | study: EMG produced TPA metagenomics assembly of the PRJEB12797 data set...
GTGTCGATTTTTGCGATTTCAACGCTTTCGACTTCAGCCGGGATTTCAGGGATAGGCTCTGAAACTGCCTGCTCCGGCTCTGTCGTGTCGACTTTGGCGATTTCAACGCTTTCGACCTCTGCCGGAATTTCAGGGATAGGCTCGGAGACGGCCTGCTCTGGCTCTGTCGTGTCCGCTTTGGCGATTTCAACGTTTTTATCTTCAGCCGGAAGTTCTGTGCGGGATTCGGGAACGCTCTGTTTTTCGGTTGTCAGGATTGGGCGTTGAGGTTTTGGGGTTTCGTATTTTGCGAGGTCTGGCTCCTGTCCGTTTTCGAACTGGGCTTTTGGAATCTCGATTTGATTTTGGAGACCGATGATTCTGTCTACCTCGAATTCGTCTAGCCCCTCGATGTCTATGTCGATTTCCGTAATCGCAAGCGAGTTTTCCCTTGGATCGATGACGAGCCTTTTGTCGGATTCGCTCTCTTTGTTTTCATCTTCATCGAAAACTTCATCGGGGGAGAGAACACCGTCTGGGAGATTTTCAAGGAAGGAAAGGTCGCTCAAGTCCTCCTCGGTCATCGCGATTGCATTCGAAGAGATTCTCTCGTCTGCCTTTTCTTCTTCATCATTTGGCTTCTTGTCCAGTCCTGGTTTTTCGTTTTCGCTTTTTTCCTCTTCGCTTTTTTCAGATGTGTCGTTTTTCGCGACCATCGGCCTGTTCTGCCGTTGTGCGAAATCCTCGCTAGTGTTTTCCTCGGCAGGATTCGACTGGTAGAGCGAAAGCTGCTCCTCGCTTCTGACCCAGACCGTGTTTGAAAGACGTTCCGCCAAAGAGAACGCTCTTCCAGATTCATTCTCGAACGCTCCGAGGTAAGTGTTGTTTCTTGCCAAAGAAGGGGTCGTCTCCATCACTTTTGAGAAAGCCTCGTCGCATTCCTTGAAGTCCTCCAGTTCATAAGAGCATTTCGCCACGCCGAGCAATGCGAGCGCGTTGTCGCCATCGAGTTTCAGATAGTGCCTGTACCACTCCCTCGCAAGCTCAAATTCCTTCATGGAATAGTAGACGTTCGCCGTGTTCATGATTGCCGGAAGGTAGTTCTGCCTTCTGGCTATTTTGAGCTGGCTCTCCGCCTTGTCGAAAAGTCCGTAGCGTCCGTACAACACGCCGAGTGCGTTCCTGTCTTCGACTTTTCCTTCATCCTGTATTTTCGCCAGATACTGCTCGACCTGCTCGTTGATTTCCCTCGAAATCCATTCGTCGATTGAGTGGGAGTAGATTCTTGCGATTTTTTCCTCTTCCAGCATCGTGAATTTGATTGCTGCTCCCGGAACGCTGACCGGCTTGTAGATTTTCCACGAGTCGTGCATCGGAAAAATTGCGGCGTTTCCTTGTGCCGCCGCCGTCTTCCATTCTCTCGCGCCTGTTCTCCACGCCTTTGAGAACCCTTCGTCCGTCAGTGTGATTTCAACGGGAATCCATGCCTCGCCTTCGTGATTGATGAAGTAGTCGTTCTCGCTGAAGATGAATTTCGTCTCCTCGTAAGAGAGTCCTGAGTCGAATGCGATGAAAATGTGCCCCGGAATCGTGATGAACGCCGTGTGGATTCCTACTGCCTCAAAAAGCGAGCAGGTGAGAATCGAAAGGTCGTCGCAGTCGCCGCCACGGTACATGAGCGTCTGGTAAGGGAACTGGAGAAAGTCTATCGCGGCGGTTCCGATGTTGTCTGCATAGGCGGATGTCGGGTCGATGACATAGTTGATGCCGAACTCATCGAGCGTGTCGAATATGCCCATCGCGTACTGGATGCTTTCTGGAACGCCGCTCCTGAGCTCTGTTCTGACTCGGAGCCTGTGTACTTTCCAGCCCGGAACAAGACCTGCACGTTCCTGATTTCCGCTGTCTCGTCGTTTGTGAGCGTTATTGTCGCGAAAGGAGCCTCCTTGTAGAGCGTGTAGAGAATCGGGAAGACGCTGTCGTCCTGCGCCACTGTTCCGAGTACATTCTGTGTCGATTCCTCCGTGTCGAACTTGTAGCGTACCGAAACTCCGATGGCGATTCCGGCCGCGCCCGGTTCTCCCCAGTAGGTGTCGTACTGGTGGTCCAGCCAGGCCGCTTCCGCTCCGATTGTCCAGTTTGGCGTGAGCCTGAAAGCCACGTCCGCGAACGCTTTGTAGTACGGAGCCGAATGTTCGTAGCTTCCCGATATGGAAAAGTAGGGACCGAATGAGCCTCCAAGTTCCAACTCGATTCGTGATGCCGGGTACAGAAGCGCGCCAAAGTGGAATCCCCCCGCAAAAAAGTTTACGTACTGGGATGCTGTTTCTGGAAGTTCAGACGCGTTGTTCTTTGGCAGCATCATGTAGCGGAATTCCGGGCCTATGTTGAGCCAGTCGAAGAACATGATTCCGCCTTGGAAATCTCCTGTCACTCCAATGGAGCCGTATCTTCCGTTGCCGCTGGACAAAAAAGGCAGCATTGGACTTGCGGAAACCTTGAACGTCAATTCCCTTGCAGGCAAGCCCATCAGTGAGAAGATTAGCGATATGACAAAAAACACAAAGCGTTTCATTGTTCATGACTTACATAATTTATATGATTTGCGATCCCTATTTTAGAGTGAAAAACACATTTTTTACTATAATTATTTTAAAGTTTCGGTTTAATTCGGCTCTTTTTTTATATAAAAAGTCGGCTCCTATTCTTCAATATGACAAAAATTGCTAAAATGTCAAAATAAAATCAGGGACATGAAAGACAATCTATTTTTGGAGAAATATTGATGAACAATTTGGTTGCGCTCTGTGCCGTGGGCGCGGAAAAGATACTCGGCAACGAGATAAAGAGGCTCGGCTACAGTCTGGACTCCGACGTGCCGAACAAGCCGGGCAGGGTCTTCTTCACGGGCGACGACGACGCGCTTTTCAGGACGAACCTCTGCCTCCGAACCGCCGACAGAGTTTATTTGCGGATGGCGCGCTTCCACGCCGAGGACTTCGACCAGCTTTTCGACGGCGTGTACAACGTGGACTGGCAGGATTTTTTCAGGAAGGATTCGAGGGTCGTCGTTGACAAGGTGAGGACGTACAAGTCCGCGCTCAATTCCGAGCACGCCGTTCAGGGCATGTGCCTCAAGGCGATATACAAGAAGCTCGGCGACGTGTGGAATATGCACACGCTGCCTGAGAGCGGCGACAGTTTCGACGTGCGAGTCTACATCGACGAGGACGAGGCCGTGGTTCTTTTGGACTTGAGCGGGCTTCCGCTCCACAAGCGCGGCTACAGGACTGACGGCGGAATGGCGCCCCTTAGGGAAACGACCGCATCCGCCATGCTGCAGATGATGATGTGGAGGAGGAAGACTCCGCTGCACGACCCATTCTGCGGTTCTGGAACTTTGGCAATCGAGGCCGCGCTCTACGCGTTCAACGTCGCGCCTGGCTTCGGGCGCAGGTTCGCTCTTGAGAGCCTCCCGATTTTCAACGCCGAGAGGGCGAGGGAAATCAGAAGGAGCGAGGCCGAGAAAATCCGCACGGACGTGGAGGTCCGCATCACGGGCACCGACATCGACCCGGCCGCCGTGCAGCGCGCCAAGTCGAACGCGGAGCACGCCCTCGTGACGGCCGGCCGCGCCCTGCAGATGCTCGGAAGCGACGCGCACCTTCCGCGCCCTGACTTCGACGTCTCCGACTTCAAGGACATTCAGGCGCCGTACGAGAGCGGAATCATCGTCTGCAACCCGCCCTACGGAGAGAGGCTCGGCGACGAGGCGCAGGCGGAGGAGCTCTACCGCTCGATGTCTTCGCTGTTCACCGACTTCAAGGGCTGGCAGATAGGCGTGATAACGGCGCACAAGAGGTTCCAGGAGTGCATTGGCCGCTACGCATCCGTGTTGAAGAGCCTCAAGTCCGGCAACCTCGACACCACTTTCTACATCTACGACGGAAGCGAAAAGGAGAAGAGCCGTCAGCCGAGAAAGGCCGCACCCTCGAAGCCGATGCAGAAGGGCGGCCGCGGCCGGTTCGATGGACGCAGATTCGGCGGGGACGAGTTCTGACCATGGCCATCGTAGTTGAGCATGACAAGCGGAAGTCGGAGATTCTGGAGAAGTCGCTGGAGCTTTTCTGCAGCGAGGGCTTCGACGACGTGACTTTCCAGAAGATAGCCGACGCGTGCGGGGTCACCAGGACGACGCTCTACATCTACTTCAAGAACAAGCAGGAGATTTTCGTCTGGAGCATCAGGCATTTGACGAACAGAATCGAGAAGGAGCTTCTTGAGATAATCGAGGACGAGACGATTCCGCCGGACGAGTGCCTGAAGAAGGTCGTCTGCTGCATCGTCTCGGAGTGCGGGGCGCACTACAGGCTGTTCAAGGTGCTCCTCCCGTACCTGCTTTCGATAGAGAAGAGCGGAATCAACCCCGGCGAGAGGGTCAGACGGCGCGTCATCAGGATAAAGCACTTTTTGAACATGATAATCATCAACGGCCAGAACGCGGGCGTCTTCAAGAAGGTTCCCATCAAGGTCGTGAACGACATGTTCTACAGCATGATAGAGACGACGATGTACCGAATCGCCATCATGGACAAGTTCGACGTGAAGGAGATTTTCGATGTCGTGAATCTCTGCGTGGACGGAATAACGATTTCTCGTTCTTGAAATTCAATGATGAGAAAAGATAGGCAAAAACGGAGTGGACGAATTCATTTTTATTTGTGAAATTCGTTTCATAAATCGGAAAAAAGAAAAATCGAACTGCAAGGAGTGAAAAATGGCAGAAGAGAGCACAGAAATGGAGAACGCGCCGAAGAAGAGGCCGGAGGAGATAGAGCCGCTCGTGAAGGAGATTTTGGAAGCCTACAGGCCGAACCTGCAGGCGGACGGCGGCGACATGGAGTTCATCTCCATCGACGACGACCTGAACGTGCATTTGCGCCTGACCGGTGCGTGCGGAAGCTGCCCGATGGCCACGATGACGCTCAAGATGGGCGTGGAGCAGTACCTGAAGGACGCCTGCCCTGACGTGAACTCTGTGGTTCAGGAAAATTCTATGCAGATGTACTAGGAAAATGTTCTATCGGAAAAAAAATCCGGCGTTCGCAAAGTCTGTGGAACGCCGGATTTTTTTTGCGCTGGGGATTTCTTCTTCATATCGAACCTAGAAAGAACGCCCCTATCACCAGAATCGAAAATATCACGGTCGTCATGCGCGCCTCCTTTTCTTCAATAAAACAAACAAAACAGTTCGGAAACTTCGGTTTCGGAACTGCTTCAATTCTATTTTCCAGGCGCGCTCTGCGCTTGAGCGTTTCCGAAGAGTTTCATTGCGTTTTCGTAAGAATTTCTTGGAATTCTTAGAATTCTTTAGAATCCTCTGATGATAAAAATCGTTTCGGTGTAGAATGTCAAAATGCCTTCAAAATTTCTTCCTGTTTGCAAAAAAGACCTCGACGAGCTTGGCATCGACGAGGTGGATTTCGTTTTCGTATCGGGCGACGCATACGTCGACCACGCCTCTTTCGCTTCGGCTCTGCTCGGTCGGCTTCTTGTCTCCAAGGGCTTTTCCGTCGGCTTGATTTGCCAGCCCGACTGGAAAAACGTGGAGAGTTTCAAGGTCTTCGGCCGTCCGAAACTCGGCTTCCTCGTCTCCGCCGGCGCGATGGACTCGATGGTCTCCAACTACACGGCCAACAACAAGCCGCGCTCCGAGGACGTGTACGCCCACGGCGGTGTCGCCGGACACAGGCCGGACCGCGCCCTCATAACGTACTGCTCCGCCATACGGCAGGCCTACAAGGGCGTGAACGTTCTCATCGGAGGAATCGAGGCGAGCCTCAGGCGCACTTCCCACTACGACTACTGGTCGAACACTGTCCGCCGTTCGATTCTCCTCGATTCAAAGGCCGACCTCCTCATGTACGGAATGGGCGAACATTCGATTGTCGAAATCGCAGAGCAGCTTAGGTTGGGGCTTCCCGCTAAGCAAATCCGCGGTGTTCGTGGAACGGTCTGGTACACAAGCCACGAGGACGAGCTTCCGAGCGACGCGATACGGCTTCCGTCGTACGCCGAAATCTCCAAGGACACGCCGGAATGCAAGCGGAAGTTCGCGGAGTCCTATCTCGTCCAGGAGCGGAACACGGACGCGATAAACGGAAAAATCCTCGTCGAGCCGGTGGATTCCAGGTTCATCGTGCAGGAGCCTGTCGCGCTTCCGCTCACCACTGAGGAATTCGACGCTATCTACGAGCTTCCGTTCCAGAGAAAATGGCATCCGATGTACGACAAGCCCGCCGAGAACGGAAAGACGGGTGTGCCGGCACTGAGCGAGGTCAAGTTCTCCCTCACCTCGTGCAGGGGATGCTTCGGAGCGTGCTCCTTCTGCGCCATAACGTTCCACCAGGGGCGGCGGATTCAGGCGCGGAGCCACGAGAGCCTCATCCGCGAGGCCGTGCAGATTACGAAGGATCCGGACTTCAAGGGCTACATCCACGACGTTGGCGGACCGAGCGCGAATTTCAGGCACGATGCGTGCGAGTTCCAGAAGAAGAGGGGAGCCTGCCAGAACAAGGACTGCATGGGGACGAATCCGTGCAAGAACGTGAAGGTCGACCATTCGGAATACGTGGAACTGCTCAGGAAACTCAGGAACCTTCCGGGGGTGAAGAAAGTCTTCGTCCGCTCTGGAATCCGCTTCGACTATCTGATGATGGACAAGGACAGGACGTTCTTCAAGGAGCTTGTGGAGCACCACATATCGGGACAGCTCAAGGTGGCTCCCGAGCACGTCTCGAACAAGGTTCTCCGTCTCATGCGGAAAAGCACCCACGAAGTCTACGAGTCGTTCGCCGCGGCGTATGCGGAGATGAATCGCAAGGCAAACAAGAAGCAGTACCTCGTTCCCTACTACATCTGCGCCCATCCCGGAGCCGGGCTTGAGGAAGCAGTGGAGGTAGCCCTCTATTTGAAGAAGACGGGCTTTGTGCCTGACCAGGTGCAGGATTTCTACCCGACGCCCGGAAGCCTCTCCACCTGCATGTACTGGACGGGCTTGAACCCGAGGCAGACGAACAGCGACGGCAGTTTCGAGGAAGTCTACGTCGCCCGCGGCGCGCACGAGAGGAGGCTGCAGCGCGCCCTTCTGCAGTTCAACAGGCGCGAGAACGCTCCGCTTGTGAAGGAGGCTCTGATAAAAATCGGACGGAAGGATTTGATAGGGGTTCTCCTTGGAAAATAGACTTGCTCGATTCCATACAGTTTTAATGACGTTTTTTTTTCGTTTTGTTCCGTTTTTTCACTGTTCTGATGTAAATTTGTGGTAAACTAGGACAATTTCGCAAAATCAAGGACGAGAGAAACATGGCGATAAACACGAAAATCATCAAGCTGAACGACAAGCTCGACATTGTGGACGGAAACCGCGAGTATTACATCTATTTTGAGCGGATCGGCCACAGGTTTTCCAGACTTGAGGAGATAATCCATCCGGACCAGAAAGCGGATTTCCTTGAATTCGTCAGGAATTCTGCCGACGAGAAGGAATTCGAGGTCTTCAAATTCAGAAAGCACACGGACGAGTTCAAGCTGAACATCGTGCAGGTTTTTGAAGAGGAGAAGGGCACCGAGAGAATCAAGTGCCTGCGACTCATCGAAATCGAGGACATATTCAGTTACCTTTCGTTCATGGACAGCGAGACCGTCAAGCTTTTGGGCGCGCTGAGCCTGACGGGGGAGACTTTCTTCTCGTACGAGAGGAAAACGAACGTCATCCAGGTTTTGAAGTATGCGAACGGGAAGCGGGTCTCGATTTTCGACCAGGACATAGACTTGTGGCGGGACTTGATGATTCAGAATTCCATGCTCCCGGAAAACCAGTTCGAGGAATTCAGGACGCTCGTGGACAACATGAAGTCGTGCCCGTCGAAAATATATTCCACGCTCAAGTGCGCCTTCAGGACTTCGGGAAAGATAATCGAATCCCTTGATTTCATCGGAACGCGGGTCGAGGTCGACGGGAAAATTTCAATGACCGGAATCATCGCCAGCAGCACCAGGGCGAAGCAGTCTCTGGCGGCGAAGAACCTTCTGGGGGAGTTGCAGATTGATTCGCTCACGAAGACGTACAACAAGAAGACCATTTCCGAGATTGCGGTCAAGCGTCTGAACGAGGCCAAAGGGAAGGAGCGCGTCGCCTTCGTCATCGTGGACCTCGACCACTTCAAGCCGGTGAACGACGCTTACGGACACTTGGCGGGCGACAAGGTTCTAGAACAGTCGGGCGAAATCCTCAACAACATCGTCGGTAACAACGGCTTTGTCGGACGCTACGGCGGCGACGAATTCTTCATCGTGCTCAACAACGTGGAGAGCGAGGTCCTTCTCCGTGGAACTCTCCAGGCCATCCTTGAGACTGTCAGGAACAACTTCGCGGACTCGTTCGACGACATTAAAATCACCACTTCCATAGGCGCGTCCGTCTTTCCCGACAACGGAACGACATACGACGAGCTTTTCAAGAAGGCGGATTTCTGCCTCTACCGCGCCAAGGACAAGGGGCGGAACCGCTACGTCTTCTTCCGCGACGACCTCCACATGAAGCTCTACCAGCAGTCTGTCGAGGACACCGCCGGGGTGAAGTACCAGGGGCGCGAGATTCTTGAGCTGAAGTACATGGCCGCCTTCATGCAGAACCTTGGCTGGACGCCGTACAAGGCGATAAAGGACGTGCTTGAGCACATGAGGGAGACTTACAACTTGAGCGACGTTTCGATATATTACGGAGAGAATTTGAACAGAATCTACTGTGTCGGAGAGGAGTCTCCTCTGCAGGACAACGCCCGGTACGTTCTCGGAAGCGAATTCAAGAAGCTTCTGGATTCCAACAAGCGTTTCGTCCGCATGGACTTCCCGGAGGACTTGAAGGATTCCCCGGAAATTCGGGACGAATTCCTCAGACGCAATGTCCGTTCCACGATACAATACATTCTCGGCTCTCCTGAGGAGATAAAGGGGCTTGTCACGTTCGACAGGCTCGGCTCTTCTTCCCAGTGGGCCGAATACGAGGTGAATTGCGCTGTCATGTTCGCGTCGAGCTACAATCTGCTTCCCGAAGCGATAAAAGTGGACTTCGCGCTCTACAGCAAACTGAAAAATCTAGGAGAATAAAATGCAGGTAGCGGCTACAAAAATGGTCAAAATCAACTACACCCTCAAGGACAAGGACGGTGTCCTCATCGATTCCACGGACGGCGGAGAGCCGCTTGAGGTGATGCACGGTGTCGGCAGGATGATTCCCGGCTTCGAGCGCGAGATTTCAGGTCTTGAGGTGGGCGAGAAGAAGAGTTTCGTCGTCTCCCCGGCTGACGGATACGGCGAATTCAACGAGGAGCTTGTGGCGAAAGTTCCCCGCGACAGGTTCGACGTGGAGATGCCAATCGAGGTCGGCCAGATGTTCCAGGCAGGCCCCACGACTGTCCGCGTGACAGCGGTCGCCGACGACGAAATCACCGTGGACGGCAACCACGAGCTTGCCGGAAAGGAACTGCACTTCGACGTGGAGATTGTGGACGTCCGCGACCCCACCGAGGAAGAGCTTGAGCCTCTGATGTCCGGCGGCTGCGGCGGCGGTTGCGGAGGTTGCGGCGGCGGCTGTGGCGGTGACTGCGGCGACGGTGGCTGTGGCGACGGCAGTTGCGGCTGCGGAGGCTGCGAGTAAACGAAAAAGCGGGAGGAAACCGAGAAATGCTTTTCTCGGATTCCCTCCCGCTTTTTTTGTTTGCCGGTTATTCTTGCTATTTTAGGATTTCAATGTAAAACGGAACAGTTCGTGTTGTCTGCGTTTTTCAAAACAATGCCCACTGGCAATGCCTTTTCCAGCTGGACAACCGCCCCCCCATGCGAAAGAATCGCTCCGCGATTCTTTGCGAGGTTGACATCCATGTGGCAATGCTTTTTTCAGCTGAACAACGGTCAACCTTCCGATTCTTGGCGACTGCTGCCGCCAACTCGCAACGCTTAGGACACATTCGGCTCCCAGCAGCGTCCCGATTCTTTGCGAGGTTGACATCCATGTGGCAAATGCTTTTTCCAACTGGACAACGGTCAACCTACTTTTGAAGCAACGTGAACACTCCATTCTCCGGATTATACGCGACGCCCACGTTGTCGTTCTCTGTCGGGTACGTTCCTTTCGTGAAGAAATTCTCCAGAAGCTTCGTGTAGTATTTCGCCACCTTGTCCTCAGGATACTGCTCAAGTTTTGTCTGCGAGAGCGTCCTTACGAGGCCGAGCGCCTTCTCGTAGTCCCTTTCCTCGAACGTCTTCATGAAGACTTCCCAGTCCGCCATGTATTTCAAGAGATTCTCGTCCGCGTCTTTCCTCTCCTCCACAAGCTCGTAGAGCCTGAGCGGAGTCTTCACGTTCACGACCTGCACCCTGTCAAGGCTCCTGACGACAAACCTGTCGCCAATCATCTTCCTTGTGTGCTCGGAAATCAGGATTCCGCCGGTCGAATACTGCTTGTTCACGCCCTCAAGCCTTGAAGCCAGGTTCACGTTGTTTCCCATCATCGTATAGTTTTTCTTCTTCGTGCTTCCCATGTAGCCTGCAATCATCTCGCCCGAGTTGATTCCGATTCTCGTGAAAATCGTCTTCTTGTTCTTCACCATGATTGTGAACGCGTCGTAGAGGTCGTCCTCCATGTCCTCCGGTTTCGGATTCGCAGCGTATTCCGCAATCTCCTTGTTCATGACGATTTCGGCTTTCTTCATCTGGATTGCGGCCGCGCAGGCGTGGGCGGCGTGGTCCTTCATCTTGTTCGGCGCGCCCACGAGGGCGATTATCGCGTCTCCCTCGTACTTGTCCACGTTGCCCTGCTCGTCGATGATGATGTCGGACATTCTCGTGAGATAGTAGTTGAGGAGGGCGACAAGCTGCGCGGCCGTCAGAAGCTCGCTGAACGAGGAGAATTTCTGAATGTCCGTGAATATCGCCGACATGTCGATTCTCTCTCCGCCGAGCTTGAACGTCTCAGGGTTCTCGCAGAGCTGGTCGACGACGGCCGGAGCGAGGCACTGGCTGAAGGCGTTCTTCAGGAACCGTCTCTGCCTTCCTTCCATGACGTAGTTCTCGGTGATTGTCGAAGCGAACGCCAGAATGAAAGCCAGCGTCGGCGTGACGACGGGGAGAATAAGGCCCTTGTAGAAGAGAGGGTAGGAGATTCCAACGTAGATGCAGGCGGTTACCACGAAGATTATGATTTTGACCGAAAGAATTCTCGATTTCTGCGGGAACGATGCCGCTATCAGGATGCCGAGCAGAACCGCGAATATGATGATTAGGCTCGCCGCGTAGTCTGGTATGTCCCTCAGGTAGTCCTCCTGCAGAATCGTGTTTATCATGGCGATGTGCACTCCGACACCCGGATAGTTCGTTCCAATCGGTGTCGCGCAAATATCGAAGAGGCCAGGCGCGAACAGGGCGAAGAAGGCGTGCGTGTCCTCGAACATTCCGCCTTCCACGTCCTCTTTCGTGATGATGTTCTCTTCGAGCGTCTTTCCGTCTTTCTCGAAGTGCTTGTGGAAGTAGTCAGCGTCAGCGTCGAGCTTGCCCACGAGCGGTTCGAAAAGCGACAGGTCGTCCGCCGTCCTTTCTCCGCTCTTCATTTCGTCGTATTCCATGAGGAATTCGCTCATGAGAATTGTCTTCGCGCTGTATGGAAGGTACGCGTCCAAGCTGTTCGGGTCCGCGTTCTCGTCGTTGGAGACGTAGAACCTGACGTACATTCCGTTTTCGCTCTCTCCCTTCTTTCCGCTTTTCGCTTTCGGAATCGTGTCGATGTCGGGCATCTCGTCCGAAAGCTCAAGGCTCGCCACCGCGAGCGACGGCTCGTTCAGTCTCTGCGCCTCGTCCTGCGCCGACGAATGGAACCTGGCCCTTCTCGCGACTCCGTCCTCGTCCAGAAGGCTCTGCACCGTGGCGATTTTCGCAGCCGTGTCCTTGATGCTGTCTATCGGGAGAACGCCTTTCGGGGACGTGTTCGACGCGTAGAACACCGCCTGAATCGTCTTTCCGAATTCCTCGTCGGCGTCCGCGAATTTCTGGTCGTCCTCGTCTCCGTAAATCGAAGGCTCCGTGTAGACCATATCGAAGGCCATGGAAGCGGCGTTTCCCCTGTTGAAGAATTTGACCATCTTTCCGTAGCTTTCCCTCGGCCAAGGATAGCTCCAGCCAAGCTCCTCCTTCGCCCAGTCAAGGCTCTCCTGGTTCAGAATCACCACGACAACGTTGTCGTCGCGTGTCAGGTATTTCGCCGTCTGCTTTATCCTGCTGTCGTAGGACTTGTATTCCATCCATTTGAGCGAGCCTGTGAAGTGCATAGCGAGAGCCACAGCCATGATGGCCGCTCCGATTATGCTGATTATCGTGTACTTCTTGACCCGCTTTCTTATTTTGTCAATCATGAACTCCTCCATTTTGAATTTCACCGATTTGAAAATTGGATTAAAAAAATTGGACCGTGGTTTTTCCACGGTCCAATTCTATCACATGCGTCCGCTTTTTTTTAGTTGGCGGCTTTTTCGGCTGGAACTTCCGCCTTATCGGAAACTGTCTCAGCCTTGACTTCTGCGGTCTCGGCTTTTTTCTCCTCTTCCTTTTTCTCTTCCTTGACGGTTGCCGAGGCCTTTCCCTTTCCTGCCAACGCGATGTTGTCGACGGATGTCGTCACCGACTCCTTGAGGACCTTCTTCTTCGACAAGTCCGAGCTGTCTATCCAGCCTGAGACTCCCAGGTCTGCGAACTTCACGTTCACCCTCTTCGATGTGGACTCGATGACGATGCCCTTGTCTCCCTTGGAGATGTCGGAAACTGTCTTCGACGACGACTTCTCTGTCTCCGTGATTGTCCCGTTCTTTGAGACGTAGACCGTCTGTCCGTTCTTGAATTTAGCGGCGAAAACCGATGCGCCAATCATCGCTATCAAAAGTATCGAAAAAATCTTCTTCATAGAATTACCTCTCTTGTATCTATTTTCACTTGATTTTATCACAATGGCAACAGCTTTATAACCTTGCGCCCGCCAAAATAAGAAAGTTCTAATTGATTTGTAATCTCCACTGTGATTTTTGATTTCTTCTCTCAGCTCGCCTGGAATTGGCTCGCGTCTATCGAAAGGATGCTTTTCCTCTGCAGAAGCCCCAGGTTCTCAAGCTTTCTGACTGTCCTGTACACCGATGCTTGGCTGACGTTGGAATTCTTTTCCCTCACAAGATAGAAAAGCTCCTTCGTGCTCACGTTCTGGTTCGAGAGGATTTCCCTCACGACTATGCGCTGCTGTTCCGTGATTCTGTGTCCGGTAGCCCTCAGTTTGTTCAAGATGAAGCAGTATGTTGTTTTGCAGTTGCCCATTGCTCAAGTCTCCGTTGAAGTAAAATGTATTGTATACAATATAATTTTTTTTTAGATGATTGTGCAAGATGTGATTAAAAATTCTCACTAAATTTTTGGGGAAACGCGGTTCGGAAAATGTCCTTTCCTTGAATGTTTGACTCCGGTTCCGGCTGGTATTCGGGCTTTTCTTGGACGCAGAAAAATCGTATGGGCAAAAAAAAGAGCCCAGGAATACTCCAGCACAATCAAAATCTTCATACCGTTGCTGCCTTCCGGCTCTCGCGGGGTTTTGAAGCATGATTTGTGAAGTTCCCGAACTCAAAGTGAGACTGACACGATTCGAACGTGCGACCCCCACCTCCGCAGGGTGGTGCTCTAATCCAGCTGAGCTACAATCTCATACAAAAAAAAACGGAGCGAGAGGGATTTGAACCCCCGGTACCTTGCGGTACGTCGGTTTTCAAGACCGGTGCATTCAGCCGCTCTGCCATCGCTCCAAAATGATAAAAATGTAAAACCTGTTGGCTTCAGGCTATAGCTGGGGAAGGACTCGAACCTCCGGCCTCCGGGTTATGAGCCCGACGAGCTGCCAACTGCTCTACCCAGCGTCGTAATGTTTTTATAAAGTACTATTTTCTTCTGATTGTGTCAACTGCATATTTTGAATTTGTTGTGAATTTTTTGAATTTTTTGCGGTTTGATACCAGATTCTGCATTCGACCGCAGCCATCAATATTGAAATCACCGCGAACCAGTGGAAGCCTGAGCTGAACGCTATGAAAAAATTGTAGAATCCGTGCAGGACGACCGAGTAGACGAGCGGCGGGATGTTCCTGCATCCGTTCCTCATCCTCCAGATGAAAATGCCCGACAGCCCCGCGCAGAAAGCGTGGATGGCCTGTGCCGAGAAAATCCTCATCAATATCAACTTCAGGATTTCGTTCGTGTCCGAAAACGACGCGGATTTCTGCAACGCTCCCAGGACATAAATCATCGTTTCCACCGCGCCCGAAGACATTCCGAGAAGAATCGAGCAGATGAAGAAAGTGGGGAGAGTCTGGTTTTTCTTCGGCACGAGCGTTATGAAGAGGAATTTGAACGCTTCCTCTATAAGTCCGTTGAAGATTATCGACGTTATGAGAATCGACACGAACGAATTCGAACTGAAAAGTGGAATCTTCAGCACGAAGAACTGTATGAACGAGGCCGGAATGACTGTCATGATGCCGAACAGGCAGGAAACCAGGTACTTCAAAATCCGCTTGTCCTTCGGCAGGAACGAAACGAACGCGAACACCGTGATTACCGGAAGAAAACAGAGTGCGAACAGGGACGTTATGTTCATGTAAAAATCATATAAAAAATTTATAATCGATTCTATGAAAAAAGCTGATAAGAATCCAAACAATCTCAATCAATTGCGGAAAACGCTTGTCCTGACCGGAATAAAGCACTGCGGGAAGACGACTCAGGGAAAACTTCTGTCGTCTTTTTTCGGCTGCGATTTTTTCGACACAGACGACCTCGTGACGGAGATGACCGGAAAATCTCCAAGGGAAATCTATTCGGAGGAGGGGAGGGGCGCGTTCATGAAGGCTGAGGCGGAGGCGTGCGCCTCGTTAGTCTCCAAAAAAGGCGTTTTCGTCGTTTCCACGGGCGGTGGAATATGCAACAACGATGCCGCCGTGGCGGAATTGAAGAAAATAGGCCTTTTCGTGTTCCTGAATTCGGACGAGGACACCGCCTGCGACAGAATCATAAAAGAGGTGAAGATTCTTGAGAACGGGGAACTTTCCAATCTTCCCGCCTACATAGCGAAGGAGAATCCGAAATCGATAGACGATGTGAGAAAGTCCTTCCACAATTTCTATGTCGAGAGGCAGAAAATCTACAAGTCGATTTGCGACATTGAAGTGGAGATGATGCACGTCTCGAAATCCGAGAACATGGAGCGGATTGTCTCGGCTGTTCAGTCGGCGTAGAGAATTTCCCTGACCGTGGCGGACGGCGTTTTTCCGTAGTAGAGCCACGCGTACATGGCTGACGAAGCCACAAGCTGTCGGCCGTAGTCCCGCGTCTCTGTGAACGGCAGCGTCTCAAGGAACAGGTCCATGCTTATTCCCGCCGGTTTGTGCGCCGCTTTTCCGAGCGTCGACCAGTCGTTTTTCGCCGACCTTATCCATTTCCTTACGTTCGTCAGTCCCCCGTTGTACGCGAAAAGCGCGAGAATCGGGATGTTTTCGTCCACGCGCGTTATGAGCGACTTCAAGTAGTGGCTTCCCATCCGCAAATTCGTTTCCGGGTCGAGTATGTCGAAGTCTTCGTCCATCTTGAGTTTCCTGGCCTCGTCCTTCGCGGTCGCCTCCATGAGCTGCGAAAGCCCGGACGCTCCCGCCACGCTCGATATTGACGGGTCGAAAAAGCTCTCTGTTCTGACGAGTGCGTAGAAAATGTACTCTGGAAGCTCGTTCTCTTCGCATGCTTTTTTTATGAGGTCGCTGTAGAAGGTCGGGTAGACTCTCTTCATCAAGTCTTTCGATATTTTTCCTTTAGCGGACTGCTTCGCCCTGCTCGCTATGCGGAGGCTCTGCACGTTGTATGTCGAGTCGTGGAGTCCGCATTCGAAAAGGAAATCGCTGGCCAGGAGGGAAACGTCCGTGGATATGTCCTTCCTGTTCATTATCCATTCCGCGTAGACCCTTTGGGGAAAGCCGAAAGCGGCGTAGCCTCTCATCAGTATGTCGGCACCGCTGTTCTCTTCGATTTCCTCTTCCGCCTTTTTGTCTTCTTTTCCGTCTTCCGTCTCCGACTCGTCTTTCTTTGCGTTGAGCATGACGGATTCGACTATCTCCCTGTCCGTGATGTTCAGCCGTTCGAGCGCGCAGACTTTATAGTAGGTGTCGCCTTTCCCCGACAGGACTTTCATGAATGCGTCCACGGACTGCCGTGTCTTTAGCCCCTGCGCGCCTTTCGCAAGTCCTTCCTCTATCAGCCTTCCCGATATGTACGCGTATTTGCCCGCGGTCCTCTCCGAGAAATTCGAATCGGTCTCCTTACAGACTTGGTAGAAGTCCTGCCATTTCTGGGCCGAAAGCAGAAGGACGGACAGCGACTCGAAAAAGTCGTCGAAATACTCCGGGTCGTTTATCTTTGAGCCGTATGACTTTAGTGTGTCGATTATGTCGTTCGTAGATGTGCGAAGCTGGAAATTCAGGAGATACCAAAGTCCGTTGTCGAATTTTTCAGGATCCTCTGTCGCATCCAGGGCGGATTTGAACCTGTCGGCGGCTGTCTTCTGGTACCGTCCGCCCTTGTCGTACAACCTCGCGCAATAGAAGTACGCGTAGTATGATTTCTCCTTGTCCAGTTTTTTCGCGAGCTTGTCCAACTGTCTGGCGGAATAGTAGTAGTCATCCGTTCCGTATAGAAGCGCCTTTCCTATGTCGGAAATCACATGGTCTTCTATTGCCAGGTTCTCCTGCTTGCCGTCCGAGGTGGTCGCCTTTTTCTCGTATATTTCGACTATTTTTTTGTATGCGGAAAAAGCCCTGTCGTATTTCTTGTGGTAGATGAGTATTCTGAAGTCGATGACCGTCTGCTCGTCGCTTGGAACGTATTCGATTTCCTCCAATTTGAGTCCGTCGAATTTCGTCGGAACCTTGCTTTCGTCAAGCTCCTTTCCCGGATTCTTTTCCGCCCATTCCTTCTTCCACGCCTCCTGCCGGACGAGGATTTCGTGGTCGTATTCGTCCTGGAGAGCCTGCTTTTCACTCTCGAACGCCTCTTTCTTCGGCGCGATGTACTTTTCGTAAATCTGCAAATGCTCGATTGAAAGGGGGCGGGACACGCACCATGTGTAGAAGTCCTGGTCGAAACGGCTGTCGCGCTTTTCGAGCATAGAGTCGAACCTGAGTTTTACAAGCTCGTTCGGCGCGGTCGCCAAATCTATGTGCTCCGTTATTTTGAGAATCGTGGCGAATTCGTTTTGCTTGAAGAATTCCCTAGCGGAAATCAAAAGCGCGCTGTCGTCTTTGTATTTCTCCGCGAGGAATGTCGACGCTTCGTTACGTTCGAGCACGTTTCCGAGCATCGTAAGGCTTTCCGCGCTTCTCCTGGCAATGATGGGGCTTGAGGTTTCGCTGTCCCGCGAAATCTTGAAGTACCTCATCGCCTTTTCGTCGTCTTCCTCGTCCGCGGCCTGCAACGCCATGAAGAAGTAGGCGTCGTCTTTGAACTCCTGCTGGAGAGGGCTTGCGTTGGAGACTTTGCACGAAAAGAGTAGCTGCGTTGCCAGAATAATCGATGTGATTGCTCTTTTCATTCAAAAATCACTTGAACGGAATCAGCAAGTCCTTTCCTGCCTGTATGTAGTCAGGATTCGGAATCTTGTTGTAATCGGAGATTACCGGATACTTCCAAGGATTCTTGTAGTACGTATCGGAGAGATCCCAAAGAGTGTCCCCCCATTTCACTGAATGCCTGATGTCCTCTTTCCTGTCTGTCAGTTCGGACTTCGAGACAGGCACGACTTTGCTCGCGTCTGGGGCTATGACAATCTTGTCTTCCTGTGAAGAAGGAGCCTCTTTTGCGGCGGCGTCGGCTTCTGATTTCGCTTCCGCTTTTTCGTCGTTTGCGGGCTTTTCGGCTTCTGCCTTAGCCTTTTCGTCGGCTGCGAGTTTTTCAGCGTCGGCCTTCGCCTTTGCTTCGGCTTCCTGCTTTGCCTTTTCTTCCTGGGCTTTTTTCAAGAGTTCAGCGTCGGCGGCTTTTTTTGCGGCATCATCGTTTGCTGCCTTGTTGACCGTTGTTGAAGTCTCTGTTTTTTCGATTTTCTCCGTTTTTTCTGTCTTCTGGATTTTTTCGCTTGAAGTCTTTCCGAGAAGGTTGTACTTCGATGGATAGATGAAGAGCAGGAAGAGCGTGAGAAGTACGCAGATTATCACGCAGAGAATGCAGAGAATTAGAGGCACGCCAGAACGTTTTTCGTCGTCGTCTTCATCGTCGAAGTCGTCGTCCGTCTCTCCGAATGTGAGCGTCTCCGAATCCGTGATGTCGTCGTCGTTGTTGTCGTACAAGTCCGAGAATCCGTCCGCTCCGAACGGGTCGTCGACGCTCTTTTCCGTTGGAGCTGGCTGTGGCGCATCGAAATCCGGCAAATCGGCGAACAAGTCGTCGTTGGAATCTTCCTTCTTCTCGTCGAAGTCCAATCCGTCCAAGTCGTTGATTGAGAACGTGTCCTCTGTCTCTGCGTCTGCCGTCTTTTCTTCGCTCGGCATGTCGTCGAACGAGATGTCGTCTTTCTTGTCGTCTTCGAAATCGACATCCATGCTGATTTCCTCGTTGTTCGAGTCGAATTCATCCTTTTCGCCGCTGTCGTTTGTTGTCGTGTCGGAAAGCGAATCCGCGTCGAAGCTGTCGAGAGCGTCGAGTGTAGAGTCCGAGAGCGGCTCGTCAGGGACAGTCTCGTCCGCGATGGAGTCGCCTGCGTCGTCCGCGATGGAGTCATCCGCGAATGTGTCGTTTGTCGGCTCGTCGCTCGATGTCGTGTCGGAAAGCGAATCCGCGTCGAAATTGTCGAGAGCGTCGAGTGTAGAGTCCGAGAGCGGCTCGTCTGGGACGGTCTCGTCCGCGATGGAGTCATCCGCGAATGTGTCGTTTGTCGGCTCGTCGCTTGGTGCCGTGTCGGAAAGCGAATCCGCGTCGAAATTGTCGAGAGCGTCGAATGTCGAGTCTGAGAGCGAATCGTCGGAGACAGTCTCGTCCGCTATAGAGTCGCCTGCGCCGTCGTCGAGTGAATCGTCCGCAAGAGAGTCGGAGAGCGGCTCGTTGCTTGATGTCGTGTCGGAAAGTGAATCCGCGTCGAAGCTGTCGAGCGCGTCGAACGTAGAGTCCGTAGGCGTATCGTCGGATGCCGCATCGTCTTCGATTATTGCGTCGTCGACTGTCGGTTCCTCCAGCGGATTGAGAGTCATGTCGTTTGATGAAAGTTGGTCGGAAAGTTCGCTTGCGTCGTTGTTTTCCTCAGGCTCTGAAATCGAGAATTCGGATGAGCCTGTCGATTCCCCTTGTGGAAGTGACTCAAGCTTGACCGCTGTTTCCCTTTTTGTTCCTGTCTCTCCATCGACAACTTCCGCCGAAAGGTTGTTGTTTTCGTCGAGTCCGATTGAGAGATGGAGGTTCGGTTCTCCGTTCGGGTGCGGGTTGAGGTTGGGGACGGTCAGAGTGTCCACATACTCTTCGTTCGTTATCTCTCCGTCTTCGGATTGGTCGAAACGGTACAAGTCAATGTGAACTTCGTCCTGGTTGTCCTTCGCCGTCGTCAAGTCGAGGATTCGTTTTTTCGAGTCGCCTTCCTCAAGAATAGGATAGAACGATCCGTCTGCAAGTTTAATTCCGATAGTTTTCATCAATTTTCCTCATCCGTTGCAAGAAAATAGAACTTATTTCGCGTCCACAGCCGACTCGGAAGCCGCCGATGTCGTTGCCGCCTTGTTCTCCGACACTGTCTTCAGAGTTCCTGACCCCGCTCCGTATTTGTAGGCATATTCGTTGATTGCGACAAGCTCGTTCACTGTCGTGCCGAACTTGTCCGCGACCGAGTATGTCGTCGCTTTTGTGACGTTGCCGGTCGAATCGTATTTGTAGATTTCTCGGAGGTAAAGTTTGTTCTCCATGTTGTACGTCTGTTTTTCAGTAATCGAGTAGGATGAGTCGAACCTGTAGACGACCCTCTTTATCTGGTTTCCGGCGTAGTCGAGATGCGCTACTTCCGAAAGTTTTCCAGCGTCGTTGTATGTGTAGACCTGCTTGACTTCGAGCCAGCCGCTTTCGTCGTATTTCGCGACCTCTGATGTCCTTCCTGCGTCGTCCTTCTTCGTTATGATTTTTCCGAGAAGCGCGCCGTCAGCGTTGTAGTACGACTCGTCGACCTGCTTTCCGTTGTACTTCCAGATTGTCCTGTCCGTGAGGATGTCGCTGGCGTTGTAGGCGGACTCGTCGATGAGGTTTCCCGTCACGTCGTATGCGTATGTGAACTTCCACTGCACTTTTCCATCAGCGTCGGTGCAGATTTTTGAAGCCAATTTTCCGTCGGAAGTGTAGGCGTATGAAACGGTGTCGACGACCGAGTCTCTGCTCGTCAGTTCCGTCGAGTCCGTCTCTTTCCCGTTCGAAGCGAAGTTGTGCGTGAATTTTGCTTTTGGGGAGCGGTAGTAGTCGCCGAATTTCTGCGTCACCGAGTATTCCGTCTTTGTGTAGGAGCCGACCGTTCCTTTTGTCGTTATGGAAGCTTCCGAATCGAACGCGTACACACTTGCGGCGATTGCCGCTATTGAAAGAGCAAGGACTGCCTTTTTCATTTATTTCCTCCGAATAATTTACATGAAGTATCTTTATGATTATCGGCAATATTTATGAAAACGCTGAATAAACCTGTTCAGAAAATATTTCTTCCGAACAGGTTTCGCCTTCGAGCATCCGCTTTTTATTTGAACTGCGCGTCAAGCCAGTCGAACGCGCTCTTCTGCTGGGCGTATCTGAACTCGTGCCCCATTCCGTCGATTATCTCCGTGTGGAGCTTTGAATCCGCCTTGTTAGCCGTCCAGATTTTGTGCATCTTCCCGTATCCTTCGTTCACGCACTCGACCGGGAAGAGCGGGTCTTCCGAGCCGTTGTAGAAGAGCATCGATTTTGGGGCGGCGAGTCCCGCCACGTCCGGGTAGTCGAGGTATCGGGCGATGTACGGGTGGAGCATCGCGAACGCGCTCTGCCCTTTGAGCTGGTTGTTGCCGATGACCATCAAGCCCTTCATCGTGCCGAACCAGCTCTGCGCGATTCCGGCCGTGATGTCGTCGCTCAATGCCGCGACCTGCCATGCCCTGAACGCGCCCATGCTGAATCCCACAGCGGCGACTCTCTTCTTGTCCACCTGCTTGAGCGAAGCGAGGAATTTTGCCGCCCTGCAGTCCTCCTGCGCGATGATTCCCGCGAAACTTGAACCCATGTTGAAGAGGTTCGAGGCCAACGCCTGCTGGCTGTCCGTCTTGAATCCCTCGACAGAGCGGTCTCCCCAGCCGAGCGCGTCCGTAGCGAGGACGACGTAGCCCCTCTTCGCAAGCTCGTCGCCTGGGAACACTGCTTCGTGGTCATCGTCGTCGTAGTATTTCGAGGCCCATGAAAGAGCCGCGTTCAATTTCTTCGATTCTCTCGTCTGTTCTTCCGTCGCGTCGTCCGGCAAATCCTCGAAGTCGATTGCGTTTATCGGGCGCACCATCTGCTCCTTTCCAATCCTGAATTCCGAGCCGTGCGCGTGGAGCATGAGGGCCGCCGGAGCCGATTTCGCGTTGTCCGGAATGAGAAGGTATGCCGCGACCCGGCTCTCCTCCGAAATGTTGAACGCGATTTTCTGTGCCGTGTAGCCGTCCCTCTTCTCCTCTTCGAGAACCTTCATGTCGAACGGAGTCTTGTCCTCGTATTGAATCATCAGCTCGCGGGCCTTTGCGAGTCCAGCCTTCTTCCATTTTTTCGGGTTGGAGCCGTCCTTCCAGCCGAGCGAGAAAGCCATCTTGTTCTTGAGCGACTCGTAGAAAGTGGGCATCGCCCTGTCCTTCGACGTGATTTCTGTCGTGACGTATTCGGACTCGGCGAAGGCCGACACCGAAGCGGCCAAAAACAACGCAGCAATAATTTTTTTCATGTTTCACCTCTTTTTTTGGTTTTCACATATCTTATCACAAGTTCGCTTACTGAATTTCATTTTTCAAAGTTCTATAATCAAAAAATCATGTCAAATAATTCTATAAAAATAAAAAACTGCCGAATCGAAGATTCAAAACGTGTTTCAATAGAAGAGTTCGATTTCGAAATGAAAGAGAACGAGGCCTGGCTTGTGATTGGCCCGAACGGGGGCGGAAAAGCCGAGTTCATAAAAGCGCTGTCCGGCGAGAAGCGCATCGTCATGAACGGAGGCGATTCCGTCTACGAGAACGATTTCATAGGCTCCGTGGAGACTGTCTCGCTTGAGGTCGCCGCTAAGCTCATCGAACAGGAGCGGGAACTTGACGAGACCGAGTACATGGACAGGCTCGACGAAGGACGCACCGGCCGAAGGTTCATCTGCGAGGTCTTGGGAGGACCCGACGCGAAGCACAGGCACGTTCCTCTTCCTCCAATCGCCTCCAAGCTTGAGGCTCTCCCTGAGATAAAACTCTGCGGAATCGAAAAAATCCTTGACCGGGGGCTTCGCTTGATGTCCACGGGAGAAATCAGGCGCACTCTCCTCGCGCGCGCCCTCCTTTCCAAAAAACGCCTTTTGATTTTGAGCGACCCCTTCGCCGGCCTCGACGTGAAGAGCCGCTCGATTCTCCTCGAATTTTTCCAGACGATAGCCGGAAAAATGAATTCCTCTCCGAAAATCATTCTTTCGATGGAGCGTTATTTTGAGATTCCGCAGACGATAACGAACGTTGTTGAATTCGCGGGCGGAAAGGTGAGCTTTTCTGGAACGAAAGCCGAATACGAGAAAATCCTTGAAGAGCGCAGAAGAGAGAAGGAGAAGGTAAGGGATTCCGAGAAGTCCGCTTTCCTGAGCGAGTTGAACGAGATTTCCGAGTCGACCAAGTTTTTGCAGAACGAGAAAGTCGACGGAAAAGAGACTTTGATTCAGATGAACGACGTGAACGTGGGCTGGGGCGACAAGAGGGTGCTCCGCCATTTCGACTGGACCGTCATGCCGGGCGAGCACTGGCTGATTCAAGGCCCGAACGGAAGCGGAAAGACGACTCTGCTTGAGCTGATTACAGGCGACAACAAGCAGGTCTTCTGCAACGATGTCTGGCTTTTCGGAAACAAGAGGGGCAGCGGCGAATCGATTTGGGACATAAAGAAGAATCTCGGAATCGTGAGCTACCGCCTGCACGTCGAGTACCGCATGGTCGCTGGAACCGACCTTGAGGGCGTCATCATCTCCGGCTTCAGGGACTCAATCGGCTTGTACGAGCAGAGGACGGACGTGGAAGTCGCCGCCGCAAGAAAATGGCTAAAACTCGCCGGATTCGAGGGGCGCGAGAGCGAGTCGTTCGGGAATTTGAGCTACGGAGAGCAGCGAGCGATTCTCATAATCCGTGCCGCCGTGAAGTCCCCGAAAATCATGATTCTCGACGAGCCTTGCCACGGACTCGACGAAAGCTACAGGCAGAAAATCCTCGATTTGCTTGAGAAGATAGCCGAGACCGGCACCACGACGCTCCTTCATGTGACGCACGATGTTTCCGAGGTTCTTCCCTGCGAGAAGCACATTCTCCAACTGAAGCCCGATTCCGAGCCGATGTACGAAATCGTGGAGAAGTGAAAGCCGTTCCGCAAAAAAAAGACCCGCCGGACGGAACTCTCGCAAAACGGGATTTTCCGATTTTCTGGCGGGTTTTGTGATTTGGAAACGACTCTCGCTTCCAAAGATTTTATTTCGCGGCTCCAGCGATGAGGCCTGCGATTTTCCCGATTGGGTCGAAATCCAAGAGGAGGATGTCCAATGCGTAGAACACTGCGAATCCTACGGCTACGATTGCCAAGAGAGCCAATACTCCGATTATGAACTGGACGAACACTGGAAGCGCGTCGAAACCTTTCTGAGCCTGGATTGCATCTTTTTTATTGAGTTTGATAGCTGAGTCTGCCATTTTGTAGCTCCTTTTTTTGATGGAAGAATATATGGATTCAATAATAAACTGTGGTATTTTAACAGTCAAGATTCGCACTCGATAGAAAAATGAACGATTCTGACATATTATTGGATTTATAAAGAGGTAATTATGCTTTTTTCACCACATGAAATAGAAGAAACCGTGAACATGTTCATGCGCCAGAACCTTGACGTCAGGTGCGTGACGATGGGAATCTCGCTTTTGGACTGCGCCGATTCAGACTACAAGAAGGCCAACCAGAAAATCTACGACAAGATAATGCGCAAGGCCGGGAACCTCGTCCGTGTCGGTCAGGACATCGAGAAGGAGCTTGGAGTCCCAATCATCAACAAGCGCATCTCCGTCACTCCGATTGCCCTCGTGGCTGGTTCCAGCGGGGAAAAGTCGTATGTCTCCTACTGCAGGACGCTCGACAAGTGCGCGAAGGAGCTGGGCGTCAACTTCATAGGAGGGTTCTCCGCCCTCGTGCAGAAGGGAATCACGCCCGCGGACAGGATTCTCATCGACTCCATACCGGAAGCCCTTTCCACGACGGATTTCGTCTGCTCTTCCGTGAATGTCGGTTCCACAAAGTCTGGAATCAACATGGACGCTGTGAAGCTTATGGGCGAGACGATTGCGAAGACGGCCGACGCTTCAAAAACTCTGCCGATAAACGGCTGCGCGAAGCTCGTCGTCTTCTGCAACGCGCCTGAGGACAATCCGTTCATGGCGGGCGCGTTCCACGGGCCTGGGGAGGCCGACTCCGTAATAAACGTGGGCGTTTCGGGACCGGGCGTAATCCTTGCCGCCGCCCGCGAGTACAAGGGGCGGCCGATAAACGAGCTTGCCGAGGGCATCAAGAAGATGGCGTTCAAGATAACCCGCCTTGGCCAGCTCGTTGGTACGGAAGCCGCCCGCCGTCTTGGAGTTGACTTCGGCATCCTCGACTTGTCTTTGGCTCCGACACCTTCCGTGGGCGATTCAGTCGCGCGCATTCTCGAAGAAATCGGCTTGGACGGAGCGGGCGCGCCTGGAACGACCGCCGCACTCGCGATGCTCACCGACATGGTGAAGAAGGGCGGCGTGATGGCTTCGACGAACGTAGGAGGGCTTTCGGGCGCGTTCATTCCTGTGTCCGAGGACGAGGGGATGATAAACGCGGTCAAGCAGGGGTCGATATGCCTTGAGAAGCTTGAGGCCATGACGACAGTCTGTTCGGTAGGACTCGACATGATAGCGATTCCTGGGGACACTCCCGCCACGACTATTTCCGGCATAATGGCGGACGAATTCGCCATCGGCATGGTGAACAACAAGACGACCGCCGTGCGCCTCATTCCGGCTCCAGGAAAGAAAGCCGGGGACTGGGTGGAATTCGGAGGACTCCTCGGCGGCTGCCCTGTCATGCCTGTGAGCCGCTTCGGCTGCGCCGACTTCATCAACAGGGGCGGAAGGATTCCGGCTCCAATCCACTCTTTCAGGAACTGACGTTCGCTTTTTGAGGTGCGCGGATTTTTCCTCGAAAAGTTTTTGAGATTCGGGGGCGTTTTTTTCAAGACCGTCCCCGAAATTCTCCAAACATACCGATAATGGAAGTATGCTCGTGCTTTCCCTCGGAAAACTCTTCGATGCGAAAAAGTTTTCGGCCGTCGAGAGTTTTCTTGTAAGACATGAAAAAAGTTGCGTCTCTCTCTTGGACAGGATTTGCCGCCATGAAGTCTCTGTCTACTGCATTCTTGGCGAGAGGCACGAGATAAGGGGCGTCTTTTCGTACTCGCAGGGCGGTCAGATTCTGCACTGCATACCGGACGCGCTTGAACGCTACGACGAATACCTCGTCATATTCAGGATTTATTTTTCAAATTTGAATTTGGAGAACCTTTTCAGCGTGATTGGGGAGGAGACCGGAACCAATTTGATTCTCTCCGCCGTCTACCTCGCGACAAAAAAAATCCCGGAAAGCAACCAGACGTTCAATCTGATGGAGTACGTTCCCCACCGCGAGTCCTCGACAAACGGCCTGAAGGTGCGTCCTGCGAGGGAGGGCGGAATCTACGCCGCGAACTGTTCGATGAAGCTTTTGGACGCGCTCGTTCCGATTCAGGAAGCGTACGAGAGGGAGGAGGTTTTGACTATCGAACAGGAGTTCAATCCGCTGATGAGCAAGTACGTCTTGAAGAAGAGCATCTCCGAGAAGAACCTGTACGCGGCATTCCTTGAGGACAAAATCGTCGCGAAGGCGGCCGTGAACGCTTCCGGCAAGAACTGCGTGCAGCTCGGCGGCGTCTTCACATTGCCCAATTATAGAAAACTTGGATTCGCGGAATTCCTCATAAAAAAAATCGTCGCCGAGAAAAACGCCGTTGGAAAGAAAATCGTCCTTTTCGTGAAGCCCAAGAACCTTGCCGCCGTCACATTGTACAAACGCTGCGGATTCTCGAATTTCGGCAAATTCAAAATCAGTTATTATTAGTCTTCCCCCAGCAGCCATTCCCTTATGTTCTTCCTTATTATTCCGTTTTCGTTGGATTCGGGCAGGTCGTCCATCGTCAGAATCAGCTTGGGGAAGTTATCCTTCACATCCAACAGCGGACGGTACTCTCGCTCCTTCGTTTCTTCCGACGAAAGAAGATAGGAGACTTGGACGTAGATTTTTTCGCCGTTTTTTTCCGCCACGAAATCGATTTCGGTGTCGCCGATTTTTCCGATGAAGACTTGGTAGCCACGCCTTAGCAGTTCGGAAAAGACTATGTTTTCGAGGATTCCGTTGATGTAGGTGTCCTTGAAGCCGTGGAGGAAGAAGAGAAGCCCCTGGTCCTCAAAGTAATATTTTTCCATTGTCTCAAGAATTTTCTTTCCGCGTATGTCGAACCGCTGGACTTTGTGGAGGACGAATGCGTTTTGCAAATATTGAAGGTCGTTGTAGACAGTCTCGACAGAAAGACTCCTGCCGTTCGCTTTCATGAAGTCCGATATCCGCTTGGCTGAAAAAATGTTTCCAACGTTGTCGGCAGTGTAGAGGATGATTTTTTCGAGCAGGCCGGTTTCCCTTATTTTGTTCCTTTTTATTATGTCCTTCAGAATCACAGTCGAGTAGATTCCTTCAAGATAGGAGCGGATTTGCGTTTCGCTTTCCATCATGTCCTTCAATCCCGGAAAACCGCCTATGGTCAGAAATTTGTTGAAGTTTTCCGCCGAGTCTTGGGATGAGTTGAAGTAGAGAAATTCCTTGTAGGAAAGAGTCCGCGCGTTTATGACGACGTACCTTCCGCTCAGGTATGTGGCAAGTTCGGATGAGAGCAGATTTGCGTTGCTTCCTGTGATGTAGATGTCTGCGTCGATTGTTTTTGAAGAGTAGAGGCTGTTCACGCATTTTTCCCAGCCCTGGCATTCCTGAATTTCGTCGAACAGAAGGTAGAGTTTTTTTCCGTTTGTCCCCCGTTTTTTCACTTCCTCGTAAAGCGCGCGCGAGTTCAGCAGATGTGCGTTCTCGAAATCCTCAAAGTTCACGTTGAGAATGTCCGATTCCTGAACGCCTTTTTCGATGAGTTTTTTTTCGATGAGCGAAAGCATGAACGATTTTCCGCATCGCCGAATGCCCTGGATGACTTTTATGACGGGTTTGTCCTTGTAGAGCGAGATGATTTCATCAATTCCGATTCTTTCGTAGATTTTTTCTTTCATTTGTTTCCACTGTACCCGAAACTTTTCGCAAAAACAACAAAAGTTTCAGGTATGGTGGAAAGTTTTTCATGCCGTTTTCACTTTTTCAGATTCAGCGGGAGCCTGCCCTTCGGCTCGTATTCGCCGTTCAACGCGCCGAAAAGTGCCTTGAACGAGTATTTCGAGAAGCTGTAGCCGAAGAGGATTGTGTCCGCCCAGTCGAAGTCGAGGACGGGGACGGGCGTGAGCACCGAGAGGATGATGACTTTCTTGCCCTTGAGCTTCTTGAGCCTGAGCGCGATTTCAGAGCTTCGTTCGTTCGCCACGCAGAAGATTATCGTGTCGTAGTTCAATGCGAGCTTTTCGATTTGGTTTCCCATCCAGTCGGTCTGGATTGGCCCCAGCTCATAGTTGAATTTGAAATGGGCGCAGTCGCCGTAACGCTTTTTCGCTTCCTCGAAGAACGGCTCGAATTCCATCTGCCCGGCCAGGAGAACCTTCTCGCCCTCCTTCCGTTTGTATGGAAAATCCCCTTTCTTGTACGCAGTCACGGCCCTGCACGCCTGCGAAAGGAAAAATTTCTCGCCCTCTTTGTCAGGCACCCTCTCGTGCACGGTCTTCAAATCCGGGTGGAGTGGGGCTGCGTTCCCCGATTTGAAATACACGAGCTTTTCGAAGACGACCCTGCGCGCGGCGTTTTTCACTGTCTCTTTGAAAACTCTGTCGCTCCTCATCTTGTTGATGTTCTTTGTCCAGAGCTGCTCGTTCAATTCCGCCGTCGTGGAACTCAAGATTATGTCGTTTCCCGCCTCAATCGCCATCGTGACTGCGGACGAAAGGGAACCCGCGTACATTGTGGCTCCGTTCATCATCATGTCGTCGGTGATTATGAGCCCCTCGTATTTCATCTCGTTCCTCAAAATGTCGGTGAGGAATTTCTTCGAAAGAGAAGCCGGCTCTCCGTTCGCGATGATTTTCGGAAAACTCAGGTGTCCGCTCATTATCGCAGGAATTTTTTCGTCGATGAGGTACTTGAACGGGACGAGTTCGCGGCTTTTGAGCGTCTCGTAGTCCACGTTGATTTCCGGGAGTTTTCCGTGCGAGTCGAGCGAAGTGTCGCCGTGTCCTGGAAAGTGCTTCGCGGTCGGAATCACACCCGCGTCGATTGAGCCTTTCATGTACGCGATTCCGAGCTTTCCCACGAAGTCAGGCTCCTCCCCGAACGAGCGAGAGCCTATTACGGAGGAGTGGATGTTCGTGTATGCGTCCACCGTGGGCGCGAAGTTCATGTTGATTCCGAGGGCGTTTATCTCGCGCGAAATGTAGTACGAGGATTTGTACGCGTCGTACGGAAGCCTTGTCGCTCCTATCGCCATGTTGCCGGGAGTCTCGGAGGTGTCGCCTTTGACGTGCCGAATCCAGCCGCCTTCCTGGTCGGTCGCCACGAAAAGCGGAATCTTGAGCTTTCGTTTTTGCGCCCTCGTCTGCACTTCGTCCACGGATTTCGCCACGTTGTCGGTGTTGTCGGTGTTCCAGCCGAAGACTTTGACGCTTCCCAGCCCTCTCTCCGAAATCCACCTGTTCAAGAGCGCGCTCGGCTCCTCTCCGGCCCAGCCGAACATCAGAATCTGCGCCAGAAGCTCGTCGTCGCTCATCTTGGACACGAGGAAGTCGGCGAGTTCTCCGTTCGGGTAGTCGCTCCAGAAGTCGGCGCCGTCGGGAATCTGCGCGTTTACGGAATGTGCCGCGAATGTCGAAAGGAACAGGAGGGATAGCGATTTTGCCAAAATTGATTTCAATCTATTTGAGAATCCGTTCTTGCGGAAGTTTTTTTTAATTTTTGTAATCATAGAACACAAAATATATCAAAAAACACTAGACACGAAAACAGAAATCGGATAGAGTAACATTCATCTATGGCGTCTTATCCAAGTGGTAAGGAAGTGGTCTGCAAAACCATTATGCAACAGTTCAATTCTGTTAGACGCCTTTGAAAGTCCGGTTTTTGCCGGGCTTTTTTTTTGCCCGAATATGGGTGGCGTGTGTTATACTTAAAATTATAGTAAAAGTAAAAACTACTATCGTTGTCCGAGGTTCTTTATGAGAAAAAAACAGTCTGTCTCAAAGCTAATTCTTGCGGTGATAGCCGTCGGAATTATTCTTTTTTCATTGGCAATCTGCTTCGTCGTAAGCAGAAGACTTCGAGAGGGGCTCGTCAATCATTTCACCGACGAGATAAAGCTGCAGTCGGTGGTCATCACCGATGGAATGGCGAATTCCCTCAGGGTCGCCGAACAAACGGCCCGCTGGGTCCAGTCGGAATTCGAGATGGAGTATCCGGAGAAAGGGTACGACCGCGCTGTCATGAACAAGCTGGCTGAAGCCTCCAGGGAATTTTTCAAGGCGGAGAACATCGTGTTCTTCAACAAATGGGGAATGCAGCTGTCCAGTCCAAAATACGGAGTCGTTCCGAAGACCACCATAATTTCCGAGACATTGAAGGGCAAGGAGACTGTGCGGTTCGACAAGACCGATGCAAAAATCTTCGGGACTGTAATCCTTCCCCTCAAGTGCAACGACGAGATTTTCGGAGTCGTCGAAATCCGTTCGGAAGTGGCGACTCAAGAGCTGATTGACACCGTTGCTTCGTACACGAACTGCGATGCCACGATTTTCAACGGCGAAGAATTCTTCGTGACGAGTTTCGAGGGAATGGCGGGCACAACGATACAGGACCCTTCGATAATCGAGCGTGCGGAAGCCGGGGAAGAGACAATCACAAACACCGTCTTCAATGACCACCAGTACATCTCATATTATTTTCCGTTCAAGGACCAGGAGGGGAATTTCCTGTGCACGATATTCATTGGAAAGGATTTTGAGATTGCGAATTCCGTCACGTACAACATTTTCAAGCCGCTTGTAATCATCATCGTTTTCTTTACCATAGCTCTTCTTGTGTTCCTGTTCGTCCTGTTTTACAGGAAGATGATAAAGCCGCTTGTGGAAGTCAACGATGCCGTGGCGAACCTGTCTTCTGGAGACGCTGACCTTACGGTGCGCCTGAAAATCCGCTCGAAAGATGAATTCGGGATGCTCTCCGACGATGTGAACAAATTCATCGAGAAACTCCAGGGGCTGATGAGGGATTTGAGCGCGTCGCAGAGTGCCCTGAACGATGTGAGCCAGAATCTTGGAATAAACGCGCAGGAATCAGCAAGCGCGACTGCGCAGATTCTCGCGAACATTGAGAGTGTCCGGCACCAGTCCGAGAACCAGTCGTCGGCCGTCCAGAACACCAACAGAGTTCTTGGAGATTCCGCGGAGTCGGTTGCTTCCCTCACGAACCTCATAAACGCTCAGAGCGCCATCATAAGCGAGTCGTCGGCGGCGATAGAAGAGATGATAGGAAACATCTCTTCCGTAACGGAGTCCGTCAAGAAGATGTCCGGCAAGTACAAGCATCTGAGCGAGACCGTGGACAACGGACAGGTGAAGCTCGGCAGCGTGGACCAGAAAGTGCAGCAGATTGCCGAGCAGTCGAAGATGCTGATAAGCGCGAACAGCATAATTTCGCAGATTGCTTCCGAGACCAACCTTCTTGCTATGAACGCCGCAATCGAGGCCGCCCATGCGGGTGAGACTGGAAAAGGCTTCAGCGTTGTCGCCGATGAAATCCGAAAACTCGCGGAGAATTCAAGCAAGCAGTCGAAGACCATTTCGGGCGAGCTGAAAAAAATCTCCGAGTCCATAGACGATGTCGTGACGCTCTCCAAGGATTCCCAGTCGGCGTTCTCCGAGATTGTGACCCAGCTGGACTCGACGAGCATAATCATCCAGGAGATTACGAGCGCGATGGGCGAGCAGCAGGGGGCTTCTAAGCAGATACTCAGCTCCCTCGGCAACATGAAGGAGCAGTCCGATACTGTTTCTGTAAGGGCGAAGGAGATGGTCGACGGAATATCGAATGTCACGACCGACATGAAGACCGTGAACGAAATTTCCAGCACGATTCTTGGAAGCATGGACGAAATGACAACTGGAATGCAGCAGATTGGAAACGCGACACAGAATGTTTCCGACCTCGCGATGCAGACGAAAGAAAGCATCCGGGCGATGAACGACAAGCTGAACCAGTTCAAGATTTAGCGGTTCACCGGAAAACAATAAGGGCTGCCTTTGAAGTGCACCCCTAAAGTTGGACAAATAAAGTTCAATTTTAGGAGGTGCATTTT
>ERZ842401.1612-NODE-1612-length-31894-cov-51.422124_pt1 | contig 31894 bp, 28 predicted proteins | sample MGYA00521270_ERZ842401 | MGnify/ENA primary metagenome ERZ842401 (study PRJEB31892, sample SAMEA3878208) | bioreactor metagenome | biome: Moose rumen | place: Sweden | collected 2011-10 | study: EMG produced TPA metagenomics assembly of the PRJEB12797 data set...
GCATGTGTTAAGCCTGTAGCTAGCGTTCATCCTGAGCCAGGATCAAACTCTTCATCCTAAAATCATTGTTCGTCAGTCCAGGGAAACCAAAAAGGAAACCGAGGACAGTAATCTGTCTCAGAACGCTCATATCCGGTAGTATTTCAACAAGACCGGCTGACCGGACTTGCCAAGAATCGAAACGGTTCGTTATTGTTACCCGATACATGCCAAATACATAGCATGTACCGCTTCTCGTACTACTTTTCTTCTCTGTCTATGTAACTCTTTCAAAGAACTCTTCTATCATGCCACGCACCTGTTTTTAGCGCGAAAGCGGATGCAAAGGTACGACTTTTTTCCAAACTACCAAAACTTTTCCAAAGAAAATTCACTGTTTAGGCACACATTTTTGAAAGTATTGATACATGTCAAGCAAAAATAGGCCTACACATTATATATTATACATAACGCTATTGGGTAATGGAAGTTCCATATATTTGAGAGCACGTCTTTTACGGCGCAAAGGATCAAAAAGTTCTGCAAAAATATGCAAGATTATTTGGCTGAATGCAAAAATATTTGTACTTTTGCAGCCAAATCTGAATAAATATACTAAGATGAGAGTCAAGAACGACCGATTGGAAGCACTTAGAATGATTATCTCCAGCCAGGAGCTGGGTAGTCAGGACGAGTTGCTGGAAGCCTTGAAAAAAGAAGGTTTCCAACTTACCCAGGCCACATTGAGCCGCGACTTAAAGCAACTAAAGGTAGCCAAGGCAGCCACGATGCGTGGCAATTACGTCTATGTGTTGCCCAATGAAACGATGTACAAACGCGTGAACACGCCACGTTCGGTACATGAAATGATGCAGGTGCCCGGTTTTATGAGCATTAATTTTTCCGGCAATATGGGTGTCATCAGGACTCGTCCGGGATATGCCAGCAGTATTGCCTATAACATTGACAACAGTCATATTGACGAGATATTAGGTACCATTGCCGGTGACGACACCATTTTTATCGTCATCCGTCAGGGCATTACGAAAGACGATGTCATTGAAGCACTGAGCAAGGTGGTGCCGAATATGAGGTAATTGACAATTGATGATTTGACAATTTTGGAATGGAACAGAAAGAAGAAGTAGAAGTTTTTGTGGCAGGTCCTGAGCATGAGGTCTATGTGGACACCATTCTGCAGACCATTGCCGATGCCGCCAAGGTTCGGGGCACAGGTATTGCCAAGCGCACACACGAATATCTGGCAACGAAAATGAAAGAGGCCAAGGCAGTGATAGCCCTCAGTGGTGACACGTTTGCGGGTTTCAGCTATATCGAGACGTGGGGCAACAAGCAATATGTCACCACCTCGGGCCTCATCGTCCATCCCGACTTCCGTGGTCTGGGCGTAGCCAAGAAAATCAAGGACATGACGTTTTCGCTGGCCCGCACCCGCTGGCCACACGCAAAAATTTTCTCATTGACAAGTGGTGCTGCGGTGATGAAGATGAACACCGAGTTAGGCTATCAGCCCGTGACCTTTGCCGACCTGACCGACGACGAAGCCTTCTGGCGCGGTTGTGAGGGATGTGTGAATGTTGACGTGCTGCACCGAACAGGTCGTAAGTACTGCATCTGTACGGCGATGCTCTATGATCCGGAAGAGCACTTGCCTGCGAAGATTCCCGAAGAGATTATTGAGCGTATCAAACAACTGGACGAAAAGTAAAAAGTTAAAAGGTATAATAATATGAGTAAGAAGAAAGTAGTAGTAGCCTTCAGTGGTGGATTGGACACCAGCTACAATGTGATGTATCTGACCAAGGAGTTAGGTTATGAGGTATATGCCGCCTGTGCCAATACAGGAGGATTCTCAGCAGAACAGCTGAAAAGAAACGAGGAGAACGCCTACAAGTTGGGCGCTGTGAAATATGTGACCCTCGACGTGACACAGGAATATTACGAGAAGTCGCTGAAATACATGATTTTCGGCAACGTGCTGCGCAACAACTGCTACCCCATCTCGGTCAGCAGCGAGCGTATCTTCCAAGCCATCGCCATCGCCCGCTATGCCAAGGAAATCGGTGCCGACGCTATCGCTCATGGTTCGACGGGTGCCGGCAACGACCAGATTCGCTTTGACATGACATTCTTGGTGATGGCTCCCGGCGTAGAGATTATCACGCTGACACGCGACCGCAACCTGACGCGTAAGGAAGAGGTGGACTACCTGAATGCTAACGGCTATTTTGCCGATTTCACCAAGCTGAAGTACTCGTATAACGTTGGCATCTGGGGTACCAGCATCTGCGGTGGCGAACTGCTCGACCCCACACAGGGACTGCCCGAAGAGGCCTACCTAAAGCACGTCACCGCCAAGGAGCAGGAGTCGCTTCTGAAGATAGAATTTATGAAGGGTGAGATTGTGGCTGTCAATGGCGAGAAGTTTGATGACCACATCAAAGCTATCCAGAAGATTGAGGAGATTGGTGCTTCATACGCCATCGGCCGTGATGCCAACGTGGGCGACACCATCATCGGCATCAAGGGCCGCGTAGGCTTCGAGGCCGCAGCGCCCAAGCTTATCATCGAGGCTCACCGCCTATTGGAGAAATCTACATTGTCTAAGTGGCAGCAGTACTGGAAGGACCAGGTAGCCAACTGGTACGGCATGTTCCTGCATGAGAGTCAGTATCTGGAGCCCGTGATGCCCGATATCGAGGCTATGCTGACCTCTTCTCAGCGCAACGTAACTGGAACGGCCATCTTGAAATTGCGCCCATATGGTTTCGAGACAGTGGGCATCGACTCTGCCAACGACCTCACAAAGAGCAAGCTCGGTGAATATGGCGAGACCCAAACCGGTTGGACAGCCGACGAGGCCAAGGGCTTCATCAAGGTCAGCTCTACCCCGCTCCGCGTTTACTACGGAATACATAAGGACGAGAAAAGATAGGAGACCCACCCCCTACCCCTCCCTGTGAGGGAGGGGAGTAATTACATAAAATATGATTAAAGTAGGAATATTAGGTGCAGCAGGCTATACGGGTGGTGAACTCATCCGGCTGTTGCTAAACCACCCTGAAGCTGAGATTGTCTTTGCCAATTCAGAGAGCAATGCAGACAATCTGGTGAGTGATGTGCACGAAGGCCTGATTGGCGATACCGATTTGAAGTTCACCGACGAGATGCCTTTCGACCAGGTCGATGTGGTATTCTTCTGCTTCGGCCATGGGAAGAGTGAGGCATTCCTCAAGGAGCATACCATTCCCGCAAAAGTAAAAATCATCGACCTGGCGCAGGACTTCCGCATCAAGGGCAACCACGACTACGTCTATGGCCTGCCCGAGATTAACAAGGAAGAGGTTCAGCAGGCGCAGCATGTCGCCAACCCCGGCTGTTTCGCCACTTGTATCCAGGTAGCGTTGCTGCCTGCTGCACACCTTAATATCCTAAAGGAAGATGTTGCCGTCAATGCCATTACGGGTTCAACAGGAGCCGGCCAGAAGCCAGGTGCCACCACCCACTTCTCATGGCGTAACAACAACCTGAGCATCTACAAGCCCTTCCAGCACCAGCACATCGCCGAAATCAGACAGTCGCTGACACAAGTTCAGGGCTACCTCAATGCCGACATCGACTTCATTCCCTATCGCGGTGACTTTGCCCGTGGCATCTTCTGCACAGCGGTCATCCGCACCAAAGCACCCATCGAGGATATCGTAGAAGCCTACAGAGACTTCTATGCCGATGCCGCCTTCACTCACTACAGCGACAAGGCCATCGACCTCAAGCAGGTGGTGAACACCAACAAGGCCCTGGTACACTGCGAGAAATTCGGCGACAAGCTACTTGTCACCTCTGCCATCGACAACCTGCTGAAAGGTGCCGTTGGTCAGGCCGTCCAGAACATGAACCTCATGTTCGGCATCGACGAGACAGCAGGACTCAAACTGAAGGCATCTGCATTTTAAGTACATCGTGTAATAACCTAATGAGACATCTATCCTTTCTATGGATGCTTGGCATACTACTGGCTTCAACTGTTCAGGCCAAGGCAGCTGTTCAAGCAGAACAGGAGGGATGCCCCATCGTAAGGGTTGAGGCCGAACGCCTGCCCGATCTGAACATCCCCCGCAGCGGTCACTCGGCCTTCATCGCAAATGGCGAGGTGACGGTAGTGGGCGGACATACCTCCGGCTTCGTGCTGACACCCACTGCCGAATACTATAAGGATGGTCAGTGGCATCAGCTCCAGACCGTCTATGCCCACGACGGCGGCTTCTCCGTGGCCCTCAAATCAGGCAAGGTGCTCCTGGCAGGTGGCTTTAAGGATAATCTCGGCATCAGCCAGAGCCATGAAGTCGAAATGTACGACCCCGTCACGCATCATTTTGACGGCTTTGGTTGTCTCGACCAGAAACGGGCCTCGGCTGCGGCTATTGAGCTGGATAGCGGCAAGGTGTTGATCACAGGCAATTGGTATGCCGACGACGGGATGGAATGCTTCGACGGACAAACCTCGTTCTCATATGTCAAGGCCATCACGCAACCCCGTTATCTGCCCCATCTCTTCCGCACCTCCGACGGCGATGTCCTCGTGGTGGCCGGCTACGATACCAAAGGCCAGCCCATCGACTCGCTCATCGTCGAGCGCATGAAGGGTGAGCCCTTCCACGCGCCTTTGTTCGACACCTGGCGCCCCCTGCAATACGACCTGGCGCTTCGTAGCGACGACAGTTTCATCGGTGACGGTACCTACCTCATGCCCGTACAAGACAAGGATGGCCAAGTGGCTATCGCCGAGGTGCGTGATACCGTGTTCTCACTCCTGGCGACCGACCAGACCATTCCGATGGCCAGCCAATGGGGCAAGATCAGTTATTACACCCCCGTCTATGCCGACAGCCTGCATCGGCGTGGCTATGTGATGGGATGCGACAGCACAGGCCGGCAATATGCGCTCTGCATCGACTATGCGAAGAAGCCCGCCGAGTTCGTGCTCTTCTATACCGACCCACTGACAGATGGCATCACCATTACCATCCCCGTCATGACCGACGAGGGCGACCTCATGCTGACGGGCATCAAGCAGGTAACCAAGCCCAACTTCAATTTCTACCCCTCTGCCCAAGTCTGGCTATTACATCTCAGCACCGACGATCAGGCGACATCTGCGTCAGGCCATGATTATTGGCTTTGGGCCCTACTCGCCTTAGCCGCAATTGCCTTCATCTTTATGGGCATCACGCTGTGGAAGAGACGGTCATCGACGTTTGAGCCACAGTCTGAGCTTCAGCCCGTCATCGACGACGAACTCATGCAGCGCATCGTCCAGCTCATGGAGCAGGAAAAGCCCTACCTGAGCAGCGAGCTGAAGGTGTCTGACCTGGCCGACAGCATCGGCGTCAACAGCCGCACCCTCTCCGACTGCATCAGAAACTCGACCGACAATACCTTTGCCAACTTCATCAACGCTTACCGCATCGACCATGCCAAGCAGCTCATGAGCAACCATCCTGACATGAAGATATCCGAAGTATTTTTAAGTTCGGGCTTTGCCAACGAAACCACCTTCTTCCGTATCTTCAAGGCTGCCACGGGCATGACGCCGAACGAGTGGAAGGCCAGCAGATAGAATCCAAGAATAAGTAGAAATCGACTAACATTTTTTGCAGTGTTAGTCGATTTGCAAAAATTGTTAGTCCCTTTTCCAATCCTTTTTCCTATCTTTGTCGCAGATAACTAATCAAAAACAAAGATTATGAAAAGATTGATTACTTTTTTATGTATCCAAGTATCTATCACCCTTGGAACTCTTGGAGCCGTGACTGAGACTTTTGACGATGAATCCGTCTTCCCGGCATTCGGACTTGGCGGCATCAGCGCCACACAACACAATGGCACCTTTGGTCAGTGGACCGTGTACGATGGAAATGGCATGCCCGTATATGGTCTCGAAAGCAATGAATTTACGAATGAGTATCTGGTATCAGCTTGGATACCGTTTAATTTTACCAAGACAGAACCTCCATACGGAAGTGGTTCGCATAGTGGACAGCAGTGTATGATGTCTGTTTGTCCAGTAGAAAACCACGTGCCTGCCACGACTAACCATTGGCTGATATCCCCCGAACTGTCGGGATCGGAACAGACCATCACCTTCTGGGTCAGGTCAGTGTCAACCAAATACGGTCCAGAGAAGTACGAGGTGCTGGCTTCCTCGACCGATAATAATGCTCCTGGCAGTTTCAGCATTGTAGGCTCAGTGCGTGAGATAGAAAGTGTGCAATGGCATGAGGTAAGTGTCACTCTACCTGCAGGTTCTAAGTATTTCGCTATCCGTCATATCTCATACGACATCTTTGGGCTCATGATTGACGATATCACCTATGAGCCGAAAGAATCTTCCAGCGACGACGGCGACCCATCAGAGGGAACGTCTGGTTTGGAGTACGTCCTTGACGATGCCACGAAGACGGCTAAGGTGACCTATCGCATCAAGGAATGGGGCGACGGCACATGGGAGCGAATTAAAGGCGGCTATCATGGTGACATTGTCATACCCGAAACTTACAATGGATACACAGTAACAGGCATCAATGAATATGCCTTTGACCAATGTACGGACATACCGTCGGTAAAACTCCCCAAGACTCTCAAACAGATAGAATATTCCGCTTTCAACGGCTGTACAGCATTGAAAGAGATTATCATTCCTGCCAGCGTCGACACCATTTACAACACTGCTTTCGATGGCTGTTCTGCATTAGAGAAAGTGGTCTTTGAAGACGGTACGAATGTGCTGAAACTGGGCGTGGGCAGTTCCTCTGCAGAATCAGGCATGTTTAGTTTCCAACCCGTCAAATCCGTTTATATCGGACGACCTTATCGTTATCCTAAGCAGAAAGACTGGGGATGGTACATCTACTATGATTTGAGTGCTTTTGGACGTTGTACGACGTTGGAAGAGGTGACATTCGGTGAAAATGTCAAGGAAATCCAGCCCTTTGAGTTTATTCTTTGTCCTTCTCTTAAGAAGGTTACAATAAACGGAACTGTCACATCTCTGGCAGAAAAAGCATTCTATAAGTGTGAGAAACTGAAGACCATCAATCTGCCAGAAGGACTTGCCACTATAGGAGTAAGGGCTTTTGAGTTCTGCAAGGAATTGGAGAGCATTACCTTCCCATCAACCCTCACAATGATCGATGAATATGCATTCGGAACATGCGAGAGTATTAAGAGCCTGGTCATTCCTGCCAGCGTCGGATCATTAGGCCTTGCCGCGTTTACAGCCTGCTCCTCCCTAAAGGAACTCACTTTAGAAGACGGTCCCTACGAACTTCGTTTGACACATGGAGAAGGAGGCAATTCAGGATACTTCACAGAAAGGCCCTTAGAAAAGGTCTATGTGGGCAGACCTATCAATCACCCTGAAACGGGTTGGCTCGGCTATAGAGCCGGAGCCTTCAGTGGGATTAAGACATTGAAGGAGGCCGTCGTTGGCGAATATGTCACAGAGCTACCCGTCAACGAATTCATGGATAGTGGTCTGTCAACCATTTCGCTTTCCAAGAATCTGACCAAAATCGGAAACTTCGCACTTTCCGGCTGTTCGTCACTCAACTCCATCACTTGTGAGGCTGTCACACCTCCGACATGTGGAGACAATGTGTTCAATACAACAGATAAAAAAGCCTGCAAATTGTATGTTCCTTCAGGAAGTGTTGACAGTTACAAGACCGCTAATGTTTGGAAAGAGTTCTTCAATATCGAGTCCGGCATCAATGCCATCACTATCGACGGTGCTCTTGACGGTAAGGTTTATAACCTCAATGGCCAGCAAGTCAACGGACAAGCTGTTCAAAAAGGCTTGTATATCCTCAACGGCAAAAAGGTCATGATGAAATGAGCGCTATGACTCGAAGGGAAAAAAGCTTTTCCTCATAGAAAAACAACTTACTATTAGGTTATAAGATAAGAATCACGGCGTGAAAACAAACAATCACGTCGTGATTTTATATTTTCTCATCATGCTGTCCTATTCCACAGCCTCACGCGAGTTACGCCGCCTGGCCAGTGACCCTACATCGGGCATCACCAGTTAGGGACGCAGAAGCAGCAAACTCTACGTCCTGCTGCCCTAAAGCCGCATCATTCTGAAGTCATATAGCCCACATGCAGGTTGCCTTTCTTGAGCAACTGCTTCAGGTGGGCCTTCAAAGACGACGGTGTGACTTTCTTATCACCATGCTGCACTCGGATTCTGTTCATCAGGAGTTCACTAACCACACTTTGCAGCGCATGATTCAGCGCGCGAACATCCTGATTCAACTGGAAACCCTTCTCCCAAGTATAGTAAAGAACTGTGACACAAAGCGGTGACGGATTACTAAACTTCTCCACAGCAGTCGTGTTGGTTGTCTTATAATGGTCAGCACTCCACACCAGGCGCTTCACCGGCTCAGGCTTCGAGGGGAGCGAGCCAATATACTTCAGAACGAGGGGCATGATAGAGTCTTGATTCACATCGCCACAAATAAGGAACAGCGTACCGTTGAAGTTAGAATAATAGTCCTTCACTATCAACATAACAGGGCGTATTGAGGATTTCATTAGCGATACTCATCTGATAAGCTATTGAGGTTCTGCCACGCCATTCCTCTACAATCACGTTGCGCTCACTCTCTATGTCCTTGTCATCCAATGTGGCATCGCAAGCCCAATCACGCATCAGAAGGAGACATGAGTCAACCACCAGCTCATCATTAGGCATGGAATTGAGGAGATAGCGCACGTTGGTATGAGTGGTAAAGGCATTCCACGAAATGGGCCACACCGCGTTCGTTATCCTTCTCGATAATGCTTCCGCCTTTTACCAGGAGAGTGAAATCGACCTTCTTGTCCGACGACTTACAGCGACGAACATAATAGGTCAGGCCATTCTTCAGAACACCTTGCCTGACGGAGGTATCGGCAGGTATCTCCTGCTGGTCAATCAAGTCCAGATGAGCCATCACCAACGAGTCGACATTTTGTTTTAAGGTTCATCGTCCTTCGCTTGTGCGAAAAGTGCCACGCCACACAGCGAGACAGCCATCGCCAGAATGATTTTTTTCATCAGTTAGATTCTTATGTTTATAGTTTTCGGGATGCAAAGATACGACTTTTTATTCATAAAATCAGGCCAAAAAGAAAAAAAGAAAGACGTAATCAAACTTTTTTCTGTATGATTATGCAGTAACGGATAGGAAATGCAAAAAAAAATTGTGTTTCTTGCATTTTATCGCCCCTTTTTCGTAACTTTGCACGCGATTAAAAGAAAAAGAACATGAAACTATTCGACGTATATCCCCTGTTCGACGTGAACATCGTCAAAGGACAGGGTTGTAAGGTGTGGGACGATAAAGGTCAGGAGTATTTGGACCTCTACGGCGGACATGCTGTTATCTCAATTGGACATTCCCACCCGCACTATATTGAAAAAGTGACGGAGCAACTCCAGAAAATTGGGTTCTACTCGAACTCCGTGGTGAATAAGCTGCAAGTGGAACTGGCAGAACGCCTGGGCAAAATCTGCGGCTATGACGACTACCAGCTGTTTCTGATTAACAGCGGTGCCGAGGCTAACGAGAATGCCCTGAAGCTGGCATCGTTCAAGAATCCCAACGCCACACGCATCCTGTCGTGCGAGAAGGCGTTCCACGGGCGCACCAGTCTGGCTGTAGAGGTGACACACAACCCAAAGATTATTGCTCCCGTCAACGACAATCACCATGTGCGCTTCCTGCCGCTGAACGACATCGAACCTTGGATTCGCGAGTTGTCACGCGGTGGTGTGGCCGCCGTCATCTTAGAGTGCATCCAGGGTGTTGGCGGCATCCAGATGGCTACGCCGAAGTTTGCCCAAGACCTGGCTTACGCCTGCAAGCGCTTCGGAGCCACACTGATTTGCGACGAGATCCAATGCGGCTATGGACGTAGCGGAAAATTCTTTGCCCACCAGTGGTTAGGCATCAAGCCCGACATCATCACCGTGGCCAAGGGCATTGCCAACGGTTTCCCCATGGGTGCCGTACTGATAAGCCCGGAGTTCCAGCCTGTCTATGGTCAGTTAGGCACGACCTTTGGCGGCAACCATCTGGCTTGTGCAGCAGCATTGGCCGTACTCGACGTCTTCGAGGAGGAGAACCTGGTAGAGAATGCCCGCGTTGTTGGTGACTACCTGATGGAGGGCATCCGTGGCATCGGCAGTTCACATATTCTTGATGTGCGCGGCCGCGGACTCATGATTGGTATCGAACTTGACATGCCACATAAAATGGTACGTAATCCGCTTATCAAGCACGAACACTGCTTCACGGGCTGTGCCGGTCAGAACATTCTGCGCCTGCTACCACCCTTGTGTCTGACAAAGGCAGAAGCCGACGACTTCATAGAAAAACTCATCAGAGTTAAAGCTGAGGAAGTATTGATATAGAGTTGAGAGTTTAGAGTTTAGAGTTTAGAGAAGATGAAGATAAGCATCATAGGAGCTGGCGCCATGGGTGGTGCCATCGTAGAAGGCCTTATCAAGGGCGACTTTATAAAGAACGAGGATATCTGCGTTGCTGACCCCTCACGGCAGATTCGCGACAAGTTTGCCGACATGGGCGTCACAGCAACGCCCAGCAACCAGTTGGCGGCACAAGGTGCCGACATCGTGTGCGTCGTGGTAAAGCCCTGGCTGGTTGAGCAAGTCCTTTCAGGCATCCGCGACGTCATGGACTACGACCAGCAGACGCTCGTTGTCGTAGCCGCCGGCGTCAAGTCAGAAAGTATTCAGGGATGGCTTGAGAAGGACGGGAAGACGATGCCCACATTCCTCTGCATTCCCAACATCGCCATTGCAGAATTACAGTCGATGACATTCCTGGTGCCGTCAATTGCAGTAACCCCGCAACACATAGAAACGGTGAAGGCACTGTTTGACTCGATGGGCAAGACCATTCTGACGGACGAGGGCCATCTGGCAGCAGGTACGACGCTGGCCTCCTGTGGTATTGCATACGCTATGCGCTATATTCGTGCTGCTGCAGAAGGCGGTGTAGAACTTGGCTTTAAGGCCGACGATGCAAAAGCCATCGTCATGCAAACGATGAAAGGTGCCGTAACGCTATTGGAAGCAACGGGATTACACCCGGAGGCAGCCATCGACTTAGTGACGACGCCGGGCGGTGTAACCATCAAGGGACTGAACGAGATGGAACATGCTGGTTTCACTTCGGCCGTTATCAGAGGACTCAAGGCAGGAGCAAAGTAAAACGACAACAAAGACAACAAGGACAACAAACAGCGACTTCCACCACCATGAGAAATAGTTGTGATAGTTGTCCGAGTGGTCGTAAACAACAAATATTATGGACGAGCAACTGAAACAAATTGGTGAGCGCCTGCGTGGACTGCGCGACGTGCTTGACATTCCCATGAGCGAGATGGCAGAGACCATCGGCATGAATGTGGAGAAGTATGAAAAGATAGAAAAGGGCGAGGTCGATATTACGATTTCGAACCTGATGAAGATTGCGCGTAAATACGGTGTATCGACGGAAGAGCTGATATTCGCAGAGTCGCCCCACATGAAGTCGTACTATGTGACTCGCAAGGGACAAGGCATGAGTATCGAGCGCACGAAGGCCTACAAGTACCAAAGCCTTGTCGGTGGTTTCGTAGGTCATAAGGCAGACGTCTTCATCGTCACCGTCGAGCCAAAGCCCGGCGCACGCACCATCTATAAGAATACGCACCCGGGTCAGGAATTCAACATGGTACTCGAAGGCAAGATGGAACTCTACATTGGTGGTAAGACCATCGAACTGGAAGAGGGCGACAGCATCTACTTCGACGCCACGAAACCCCACGGCATGCTCGCCATCGGTGACAAAGCCGTCAAGTTCTTAGCATTCACCGTAGAATAAACTGGACGAAACATGATAGAAAGATTTTTAAAACAGACGACATTTACGTCTGTAGAAGATTACAACAAGAATCTGGAGTTCATCATCCCCGAGAACTTCAACTTTGCCTACGACGTGATGGATGTGTGGGCGGAGGAGAAGCCAGAGGGACTGGCCATTCTTTGGACCAACGACCAGGGCGAGGAAATACGGACAACGTTCGCAGAGTTGAAAGAACAGACAGACCAGGCCGCATCGTACCTGCAGTCACTGGGTATCGGCAAGAACGACCCTGTGATGTTGATTCTGAAACGCCACTACGAGTGGTGGGTCATCATGCTGGCACTCTGCAAGATTGGGGCCATCGTCATCCCTGCCACCCACATGCTGACCAAGCACGACTACGTCTATCGCAATACACGGGCGTCGGTGAAGGCCATCATCTGTGCCGACGACGACTATATCACGGGGCAGGTGGGACTGGCCATACCGGAGAGTCCCACGCTGAAGACGGTGGTGGTGGTAGGTGAAAATGCCCGGGCGGCAGCAAATTCTTCACTCTTCACTCTTCACTCTTCACTTTGCCACGACTGGCAGTCAGAGTGGCAAGAGGCGCCGAAGTTCGTGCGTCCCGCCTTCGTCAACGACAACGACGACACCATGCTGATGTATTTCACGAGCGGCACCAGCGGCGAGCCGAAGATGGTGGCCCACGACTACCTCTACGCCATGGGGCATCTGTCGACGGGTGTCTTCTGGCACAACCTGCACCCGGGTTCGCTCCACCTGACCGTTGCCGATACGGGTTGGGGCAAAGCTGTCTGGGGCAAGTTCTATGGCCAGTGGTTTGCCGGAGCAACGGTCTTCGTGTTCGACCACGAGAAATTCAATGCCGACACCCTGCTGCGCCAGATAGAGAAATACAAGGTGACGAGTTTCTGCGCTCCCCCCACTATCTATCGTTTCATGATACGCGAGGACTTGTCTAAATACGACTTGAGCAGTCTGGAATACTGCTGCACGGCCGGCGAGGCACTGAACCCTGCCGTCTTCGACAAACTCAAGGAGAAGATTGGCCTCAACATCATGGAGGGTTTCGGCCAGACAGAAACCACCATGACCCTGGGCACCTTCCCCTGGATGACACCGAAGCCTGGTTCGATGGGTATCCCCAACGCCCAGTACGACATCGACCTGCTGCGTGCCGACGGCACCAGCTGCGAAGATGGTGAGAAGGGCGAAATCGTCATCCGTGTGGGTGACCGCAAGCCCATCGGTCTGTTTAAAGAATACTACCGCGACAAGGAGAAGACCCGCGAGGCCTGGCATGACGGCTACTACCACACCGGTGACATGGCGTGGCGCGACGAAGACGGCTACTACTGGTTCGAGGGCCGCATTGACGACGTCATCAAGAGCTCTGGCTACCGCATCGGCCCGTTCGAGGTGGAGAGTGCGCTGATGACCCATCCCGCCGTCGTGGAGTGTGCCATCACCGGCGTTCCTGACGACATCCGCGGCATGGTGGTCAAGGCCACCGTCGTGCTCGGCAAGGAGTGGAAGGACAAGGCTGGCGACGACTTGGTCAAAGAACTGCAACAGCATGTCAAGAAGGAGACCGCTCCCTACAAGTATCCCCGCATTGTCGAGTTTGTGGATGAGCTTCCGAAGACGATCAGCGGCAAGATTCGCCGTGTGGAGATTCGACAGAAGGATGCGAAATAAGTAAAATCACCATAACAGTGAAGTGGCTGCACACAACGAATTAGGCAAATGGGGCGAGGACCTTGCAGCAGGCTACCTGCAGCGCAAAGGGTATACCATCGTTGAGCGCGACTGGAAATCCGGTCACCGCGACATCGACATCATTGCCTCTGATGAGAACGGGACACTGGTATTCATCGAGGTGAAGACACGGCGTAACCGTTTGTTTGGCGACCCAGAAGATGCTGTGGATTATAGAAAGCTGCAAAGTCTCCGAAGCGCCATGAACCACTACATCAAGTATCATTGCATCGATGCCGAAGTCCGTCTGGATATCATTACCGTTGTAGGCATCATGGGTGAAGAACCCGAAATAGAACACATCATTGACGTAGCATTATGAAAAAGCATCGAATCGTCATCAAAATAGGCTCTAATGTACTGACGCGCAAAGACGGCAAATTAGATGTCACCCGCGTGTCGTCACTCGTCGACCAAATAGCCAACCTCCGCAGTCACGGTTTCGAAGTCATTCTCGTGTCCTCTGGTGCTGTTGCCTGCGGGCGGCGTGAGTTGACCGTCGAGCACAGCCTCGACAGCGTGGAGCAACGCCAGCTCTTCTCGGCCGTGGGACAGGTGAAACTTGTCGGACTCTACTACGACCTGTTCCGCGAGTTCGGCATCCACGTCGGGCAGGTACTCACCATGAAGGAAAACTTCGAGCCCGGCGAACAGTACCAAAACCAACAGGCTTGCATGAAAGTCATGCTGGAGAACGACGTACTGCCCATCGTCAACGAGAACGACACCGTCAGCGTCACTGAGCTGATGTTTACGGATAATGACGAACTCTCAGGCCTTATTGCCCGTATGATGGAGGCCGACACGCTCATTCTGCTCTCGAACATCGACGGCATCTACGACGGTCATCCCGACAACCCCTCGTCGCGCATCATTCCCTCCGTGGAACCAGGCCGTGACCTGTCACAATACATCAAGGCCGAGAAAAGCGCCTTCGGCCGCGGCGGTATGCACTCAAAGTACACCACAGCACAGAAAGTGCAACAGTCCGGCATCCGTGTCATCATCGCCAACGGCGAGCGTGAAGGCATCTTAACCGACCTCATCTTAGACAACAAACAAAACGTACCACACACAGAATTCATACCCCATGGAATTAACTGACACCTTCAAGCGAGTGAAAAAAGCTTGTCGCTCGCTTTCCCTGCTCACCGACCAGCAGCGTAACGAGATTCTGCTGGCTGTGGCTGATGCTATCATTGACCGGCAGGACCGCATCCTGGCCGCCAACACTGCAGACTTGGCCAAGATGGACCCGAAGAATCCGCTCTATGACCGTCTGCAGCTGACAGAGAAACGACTGACTGATATTGCCGGCGACATGCGCAATGTGGCAAGCCTGCCCTCGCCATTAGGTTTCGTCACCAAGCAGAAGACGCTGCCCAACGGACTGCGTCTCTGTCGAGTCAGCGTGCCCTTCGGAGTCATCGGCATGATTTACGAGGCTCGCCCTAACGTGACCTACGACGTCTTCTCGCTCTGCTTCAAGAGTGGCAACGCCTGTGTGCTGAAGGGCGGAAGCGATGCCGACCTCTCCAACCAGGCATCGGTAGAGCTGATCCATGAGGTGCTGGAGCGCTTTGGTGTCAACCCTGACGTGGTGACGCTGTTGCCTGCCACCCATGAGGCGACGGGCGATATGCTGAACGCCGTAGGCTACATAGACCTGTGCATACCCCGTGGCGGTCGCCGCCTCATCGACTTCGTACGCGACACGGCGCGCATTCCCGTCATCGAGACGGGTGCCGGTGTGGTGAACACCTATTTCGACAAGGATGGTGACCTGGAGATGGGCAAGCAGATTATCTGTAATGCCAAGACCCGCCGCGTATCTGTTTGTAACGCCCTGGACTGCCTCATCATTCATGAGAGCCGTCTGGGAGAACTCTTCGAACTGGTAAAGCCATTGCTCGACCACAAGGTGATGCTCTATGCTGACGTTCCCGCCTACCAACTGCTCAACGGTCAATATCCTGACATTCTGCTACAACCTGCCACCGCCGACAGCTTCGGTACGGAGTTCATGGACTATAAGATGGCCATCCGTACTGTGACAAGCCTTGACGAAGCATTGGAGCATATCGACAGCTACGGCAGTGGTCATAGCGAGGCCATCATTACCCAGGACGAGCAGACAGCCCGTCGCTTCCAACAGCATGTCGATGCCGCCTGTGTCTATTGGAATGCCCCGACGTCATTCACCGACGGCGCCCAGTTTGGTTTAGGTGCAGAGATTGGCATCAGCACCCAGAAACTCGGTCCCCGCGGTCCCATGGCCTTAGAGGAAATCACCACCTATAAGTGGATTATCGAGGGCGAAGGACAAACCCGCCCATAACATTTAATAAAACGACCATTATGAAAACATTCATCAACGTACAGGATATCGGCCCGCTGGAAAAGGCTATGGCCGAAGCATTCGAGATTAAGAACGACCGTTATAAATATCAGCATCTGGGCAAGAACAAGACGCTCATGATGATATTCTTCAACAACAGCCTGCGTACACGCCTTTCGACGCAGAAAGCTGCCATGAACTTAGGCATGAACGTCATCGTGCTCGATGTCAATGCCGGTGCCTGGAAACTCGAGACTGAGCGCGGCGTCATCATGGACGGCGACAAGAGCGAGCACCTGCTGGAGGCCATCCCCGTTATGGGCTGCTACTGCGACATCATCGGCGTACGCTCCTTCGCCGGTCTCTCCGACCGCGAATACGACTATGCCGAGACTGTGCTGCAGCAGTTCATCAAGTACTCCGGCCGTCCCGTCTTCGCTATGGAGACAGCCACCGTACATCCCTTGCAGGCTTTTGCTGACCTCATCACCATCGAGGAATATAAGACCACGAAACGACCGAAAGTCGTCCTCACCTGGGCACCTCACTGCCGTGCCCTGCCGCAGGCTGTTCCCAATTCATTTGCCCAGTGGATGAACGCTGCCGACGTAGACTTCGTCATCACCCATCCTGAAGGCTATGAGCTCGATCCGGAGTTTATTGGCAACGCCCGCGTAGAGTACGACCAGAAGAAGGCCTTTGAAGGGGCCGACTTCATCTATGCCAAGAACTGGAGTAATCCTGGCGTCACCAACCTTGCAGACTACGGCAAGATTACCAGCAAGGACATGTCGTGGACGGTAGATACAGAGCACATGTCGTGGACGAACAACGGTAAGTTCATGCACTGCCTGCCTGTCCGTCGCAACCTCATCGTTACCGACGATGTCATCGAGTCACCAAACTCGATTGTCATCCCCGAAGCCGCCAACCGCGAGATTTCCTGCTCTGTCGTCCTCAAGCGCATGCTGGAAGCTTTGTAGATTGTCAAATAGTAAATAGTCAAATTGTCAAATCTCCATGTTGTCCTTTGATTGCGACTATAACAACGGGGCACATCCGAAAGTATTGGAAAACCTCGTCAAGTATAACTCGTCGAAGCCGACCCCATACGGTTTCGACGAGTTCTCGGAGCGTGCCAAGGACCGCATCCGCGAAGCCATCGGCATGCCCGACGCCCAGATATTCTTTCTGACCGGCGGCACGCAGACCAATGCGACGACCATCGACTCCATGCTCTATCAGTATGAAGGTGTCATCTGTGTCGGTTCCGGACACATCAACGTCCATGAAGCCGGTGCGGTGGAGTTTACCGAACACAAGATTATCACCATTCCCGACGTACAGGGCAAGATGGAAGCCAAGAGCCTCAACAAGTATCTGGACGACTTTTACCATGACGGCAACCGTGACCACGCCGTCCACCCGGGACTGGTCTATATCACCTTCCCCACAGAGTTAGGCACCATCTATACCGCTCGCGAACTGGACGACATCTATCAGGTATGCAAGCAATACGGCATTCCGCTGTATATCGACGGAGCGCGCCTGGGCTATGGCCTCATGGCTGAAGGCTGCGACGTCACCCTACCCTATCTGGCCCGCCACTGTGATGTCTTCTACATCGGCGGTACCAAAATCGGCGCCCTGTGCGGCGAGGCTGTGGTATTCACCAACCGCGAGGCCCACAAGCACTTCTTCAGCATCCAGAAGCAGCATGGTGCCGTTATTGCCAAGGGTGCATTGATAGGCCTGCAGTTCGAAGCGCTGTTCACCGACGACCTCTACTTCAAGCTATCCCGTCATGCCATTAACATGGCCATGCAGATGAAGCAGATTTTTCAGGAGAAAGGCTATGAGTTCTGGCTCGACTCACCTACCAACCAGCAGTTTGTCATCCTGCCCGATGCCGAGGTGGACAGACTGTCGCAACAGGTGGAGTTCACCCATTGGGGACAGGCAGACGGTCACCGCACCATCTGCCGTTTCGTCACCTCATGGGCCACTACCGAAGAAGAACTTACTCAGTTGCGCGAACTGCTGGTGCGCAGATAGGTGCGGTAGCCATAGGCTATAATCACCAAGAAGCATAGCAAGGGCAATACAAACGAGACATTCACAGCCGGCATACCGAATAGTGTATGCTGGTCGATGATGGCAGCCTGCAACGGCGGCAGCACGCTACCGCCCAGGATAGCCATAATCAGTCCGGCAGCACCAAACTTGGCATCGTCGCCCAACCCTTGCAGGGCGATGCCGTAGATGGTGGGGAACATCAGCGACATACAGGCCGATATGGCCACCAGACAGTAGAGCCCGAGGCGTCCGTCGATGAAGATGACCCCACAGGTGAGCAGTGCGCCGACAACAGCCAGTATGCTTAACAAGGCACCTGCATTGATGAATTTCAGGAAATAGGTGCAGATGAAACGGCTCGACACAAAGATAGCCATAGCCACGATGTTATACGTCTGCGACAACACCTCAGCCTCCTGTTCCGCCATCCCTTCGTTCATCAGTACGCGTGTACCGTATTGTATGATGAAGGTCCAGCACATAATCTGTACGCCGACATAGAAGAACTGTGCGATGACACCCTCACGGTAGTAGTCGATACGGCAGATACGTTTCAGTGTAGCCAGCGGGTGCACGTCGTGGTTCTGGTCAGCATTATGGGGCATCTTGGTAAACCAGATAACGGCAAACATGATGGCGATGACGGCCCCGATGGCGAGATAGGGGGCAATGAGCACACCCAAGTCAGCGTCGCGCATGGCACTGAACTCGGCATCGGAGAGCAGGGCGCGCTCCTCCGTGGAGGCAGGATTCAGCTTGGCCTGGATGAAGTTCATGGCTACATACATGCCACACAGCGACCCCATGGGGTTGAAGCACTGCGCCATGTTCAGGCGGCGCGTAGCCGTCTCCTCACTGCCCATGGAAAGGATATAGGGATTACACGACGTCTCTAAGAACGACAGTCCGCACGTCAATATGAAATAAGCCACCAGAAAAGGATAGTACATGCCCGTCCACGATGCCGGCAGAAACAGCAGCGCACCGATAGCATACAGTCCGAGTCCCATCAGCACCCCAGCCTTGTAGGAATACTTGCGTATGAACATCGCTGCAGGGAACGCCATGGCAAAGTATCCTCCGTAGAAGGCCACCTGCACCAAGGCACCGTCGGTGACGCTCATACGGAATATTTTGGAAAAAGCTTTCACCATGGGGTTGGTGATGTCGTTGGCAAAGCCCCATAAGGCGAAACACGAAGTGACAAGGATAAATGGTACAAGGTAGTTCACACCGTCGCGTGAGAGGATGGACTCTTTCTGTTGATTGTTCATTGTATGGATATGGTTTTAGTAGCGGGTGCAAAAGTAGTAAAAAGAATTGAGTAACGGGCTTATTTTACATATTTTAATTTTCAGGAGCATGACATCAGCCCTTCCGAAACGTCTTCTATTCAATAGAATAAACAATTAATCTACATTAGAAGACAATGAAACAATCCTTATTTTTGACCGTGGCAGCGCTGTTCATCTGCATGACGGCAAGTGCCCAATATCCCCAGTTGACAGACGAAGCGAAGCAACTGATAGACAGCCAGAAGGCACAGTGGAAGGCTCACTCCGACTCAGCATGGGAGGTGGCATTCCCCATCGTAGTGGAAGAAGCCAAGCAGGGACGTCCCTACGTGCCCTGGGCATCGCGGCCCTACGACCTGCGTCAGGCCAGGATTCCCGCCTTCCCCGGTGCTGAGGGTGGCGGCATGTTTACCTTTGGGGGTCGCGGTGGCAAGGTGCTCACCGTCACCAACCTCAACGACGATGGTCCCGGCTCGTTCCGCTGGGCCTGCGAACAGGGCGGTGCCCGCATCGTGGTGTTCAACGTCAGCGGCATCATCCGCCTGAAGTCGCCTGTCTACGTCCGTGCCCCCTATATCACCATTGCCGGACAGACAGCCCCCGGCGAGGGCGTCATCATCGCTGGTGAGTCGTTCCAGGTCGACACCCACGACGTCATCGTTCGCCACATGCGCTTCCGCCGCGGCGAGACGCTGGTGACCAACCGCGAGGACTCCTTCGGTGGCAACCCTGTAGGCAATATCATGATTGACCACTGCTCGTGCGAGTGGGGTCTGGACGAGAATATCTCGTTCTATCGCCACATGTTCGACATGCACGACGGCAAGCCCAACCGCAAGGAGCCAACGGTCAACGTCACCATCCAGAATACCATCAGCGCCAAGGCCCTCGACACATGGAATCATGCCTTTGGTTCTACTATCGGTGGCGAGAACACTACCTTTATGCGCAATCTGTGGGCAGACAATACGGGTCGTAACCCCAGCATCGGATGGGGTGGCGTGTTCAATTTCGTCAACAACGTCGTCTACAACTGGGTACACCGCACGGCTGACGGCGGCGAGTTCTCAACCATGTCGAACTTCATCAACAACTACTACAAGCCCGGTCCGCTGACAGACAAAGACAGCCCTGTCGGTCATCGCATCGTCAAGGCAGAGAGCCGCTCACAGGGACTGTTCCCCTACAAGCAGTTCGGCCGTGTCTATGCCGTGGGGAATATCATGGAGGGCTATCCCGAGATTACCAAGGACAACTGGAACGGTGGTATACAGACTGCCGACAAGGATGGTGAGACGGATGCCACGGAGCTGGCTCTGATGCGCAGCAACGAGCCGTTCGTGATGCCTTACCTGAGGGTGATGGGTACCGAGCAGGCCTTCGACTGGGTGCTCTCCAATGCCGGTGCCACCATTCCGTGCCGCGACATCGTCGACCAGCGCATCTGCGAGGAGGTTCGCACTGGTGTGGCCTACTATGTCCCCAACTACGAGAAGGAACTGGCCAAGGTGGAGAAGAAGACCGGTGTCAAGCAGAACCCCTATGGCGACATGTGGGGACTGCACGAGAAGTCGCAGAACAAAGAGGGTTTCTTCAAATACCGTCGTCTGCCCAACGACTCCTACAAGCAGGGGGTCATCACCGACCCGCGCCAGATGGGCGGCTACCCCGAGTACAAAGCCTGGGAACCCTATAAGGACAGCGACGGCGACGGCATGCCCGACGAGTGGGAGACGCGCTACGGCTTGAACCCCAACGATGCCAGCGATGCCAACGGCGACTGCAACGGCGATGGCTACACCAACATCGAGAAGTACATCAATGGCATCAATCCCCAGACCAAGACCGACTGGCGCGACCTGAACAACAATTACGACACCCTGGCAGCCAAGGGCAAACTGATGTAGGCTTATGAAGAAGATTCTGTTTGCAGCAGTGCTGTCGCTGCTTAAAGTTACAGCTAGCGCCCAACTGGTGGTACTGAACGACGAAGGGCGCGACTTATCATACGTGGAAACCATCAAGGGCCGTGCACAGAAGATTGTCGACGGTCTGGCACTGGCGGATAGTGCCAAGGCTGAGAACGTCCGCAACATCATTGCCAACCGCTACTTCCTGCTGAACGACATCCATGGAGAATATGACAAGCGCATACAGCACATCAAGGACTCCATACAGGGCAAGGGGCGTAAGGAACGCATGATGGAGAGTGCCGGACGACGCCGGGATGCCGAACTCTACAAGCATCATTTCGAACTGGCTTCCGCCCTGGCACTCTATCTGTCGGACGAGCAGGTTGATGCCGTGAAGGACGGCATGACCTACGGACGATTGAAACGAGACTATCAGGCGACACAGGACATGATACCCTCCCTGTCGGATTTTGAGAAACAACAAATACTCATCTGGCTTAAAGAAGCCCGCGAGTATGCCATGGATGCTGCCGACTCAAAAGGCAAGCACTTCTGGTTCGACAAGTATCGCGGCCGTACCAACAACTGGCTCTCCGCCCGCGGCTACGACCTGAAGAAGGAACGCGACGAATGGATGAAACGCAATGCCGCCTCCGGCAATAATAATGCGGCCTCCGGCTTAAATAATAAATAAGAAATACAAAATATGGCGCGAGGGGTATTATTTCTTATTTTATATTTTTTATTTAGCCCCGCAGGGGCGCAGCTGGTGCCGATGGATTACTCGTATTGCGGCTACCAGCGTTCAGAATGTCCCATTCCATCGGCAAAAGTAGCGGTGTATGTACAACCTACGGGGAATGATGATGATGCACTGATACAGCAGGCCATCGACTACGTCAGCCGACAAAAGGTCGACAAACAGACAGGACTTCGGGGGGCCATTCTGCTGGGTGAGGGCACTTTCGTGCTCAGCGAGCCGCTGCGCATCCGTACCAGCGGCATTGTGCTGCGCGGCAGCGGGCGCGAAAAGACCATTATCCGTAAGACGGGCTATGACCGAGGTGCCCTGCTATATATAGAAGGTACGCACGACATCATAGCCAAGGACACCTTTACCATCAGCAACGCAGCTCCCGGTTCCTTATGCCTCACTGCGCAGGCCGCCTCCAATGTCCAGGGCGGTTTTGCCGCCCTGAAGGCGGGCTCCCGCCTCGCCATCTGCCGTCCTTCCACGGAGGAATGGATTGCCGCTTTGGGCTGTGCCTCTTTCGGCGGCGGCAAACGTATGGGCTACTGGGCATGGCATCCTGGCGATATTGATGTGACATGGCACCGTACCGTCAGCGCCGCCAACGGTAACCAACTGACCCTCGACGCCCCCATCACCTGCAGCATTGAAAGACGCTGGGGTGGTGCCAAGGCCATTGTCTACGAACAGCCAGGACTCATCAGCGAGTGCGGCATAGAGAACCTCACGCTGGAAAGCGACTACGACCAGACAAGGCCGATGGACGAAAGCCACTGCTGGGACGGCATCTATTTGGCCGATGCCGAGGACTGCTGGGTGCGCATGGTGAACTTCCGTCATTTTGCAGGTTCAGCGGTCGTCATACAGAAGTCGGCAGCACAGATAACGGTGGAAGACTGTCAGTCGCTGCAGCCCATATCGGAGATAGGCGGTTTCCGCCGCCGCACCTTCCTGACGTTGGGCGAGAAGGTGCTCTTCCAGCGCTGCTATTCCGAGCACGGCATCAACGACTTCGCTGTCGGACAGACGGCAGCAGGCCCCAATGCTTTCGTGCAGTGTGAGAGCTACGAGTCGTTAGGACCCAGCGGAGCCATCGCGTCGTGGGCACCGGGCATTTTGTTTGACATCGTCAACATCGACGGCAACGACATCTGCTTCAAGAACTGGGAACTGGAGAAGTTCGGTGCCGGTTGGAGTACGGCTAATAGCACGATGTGGCAGTCAACCGCCTCTGGGCTTTTCTGCTATTCGCCCGACTCGCTGAACCGTAACTATTCTATCGGCTGTTGGGGACAGATACAGGGCAATGGCGAATATGCCGAGATGAACGAGCACGTCAGGCCCTATTCGCTCTTTGCCGACCAGCTGGGGAAGCGCTTAGGGCGCGACGTCAGCCAACAATGCCGCATCCTGGAGCGCAGCACCAATGCCAGCAGCTCCCCTACCATCGAGGAGGCGCAGTTGATGGCCATAGAAGCCCTGAATCCGCGCACCACCATGCAGCAGTGGATAGACTCGGCGGTCTTTACTGGTGACGTTTCGCTAAGAGATTCAAAACAATCCAAAGCATTCAAGACATCTGAAGCATCTCTGGTTCTCCCCCAGTCCACCTATTCCTTAATCAACGGCTGGCTCTGCAAGGATGGCAACGTCCTCGTCGGCGGTAAGCACCAGACGCCGTGGTGGAACGGACGCACCACCGATGCCGCTATGGCTAAGGCCAAGCCAGCCCTAACGCGCTTTGTACCCGGTTATGAGGGCACGGGTGGCACCGACCGCATCGACAGCGTCATCGCCTTCATGACGCAGAACCATACGCTGTTGTTCAGCCAGAACTATGGACTCTGGACCGACCGTCGCCGCGACGACCACGAGCGCATCCGCCGCAAGGACGGTGATGCGTGGGCTCCCTTCTACGAGCAGCCTTTTGCCCGCACCGGTTCTGTGCAGGGCGGTTTTGCCGCCCTGGCCTGGGACGGCATGTCGAAGTACAACCTGACCCAGCTCAACCGCTGGTACTTCTGGCGCCTGCAGCAGTTCGCCAAGAAAACCGCGCCCATGGGCCTGCTGCTCAAGAACCAGCACTACTTCCAGCATAACATCCTGGAGGCCGGCGCCCATTGGGTGGACTGCCCCTGGCGTACAGCCAACAACGTGAACAATACGCCTTTTCTGGAACCCGTCAACTTCACTGGTGACAAGCGCATTTTTACGGCTACCTTATTCTATAACATAGAGAATCCAACACTGCGAGAGCTGCATCGTCAGTATATCCGCCAATCGTTGGATGCCTTTAAATATCAAAAGAATGTCATCCACTCCATCGGAGAAGAGTTTACTGGTCCGTTGCACTTCGTGCAGTTCTGGTTGGATGTCATAGCCGAATGGGAACAGGAAAACGGTCGTGTGCTGGTAGCCTTGGCTGTCAACAAGGACGTGCAGGACAGCATCCTCGCCGACCCCATACGCTCGAAGGTCGTCGACATCATCGACATCGAGCAGTGGTTCTACCACAACAAGGGTGAGTATGCCCCGCCGGGCGGTGTCAACATGGCTCAGCGCCAGTACATGCGCAAGATTCGCACGGGATCAGCTCGTTTCGAGGATGTCTACCGCGCCGTCTCCGAATACCGCACGAAATATCCCGGCAAGGCCGTTGTCTACTCCGCCCAGAAGCATCCCGAAATGGGTTGGGCAGCACTGATGGCCGGAGGTTCCTGTGCCAACATCCCCGTCACGGACGCTGACTTCCTGACGCGCCTTGCCCAGCTGACACCCCAGCGGGACGGCGACAACTACCTGCTGACGGGAACCGACTGCTGGCTCGTCTGTCGCGACAGCAGCGCGGCACCATACACGCTGACACTCCCGTCCGGCAAATACACCCTGCACGTCATAGACGGCCAGACAGGCAACATCCAACCGCAGAAAACCGTTTCTGATGCCGTCAGTTTCGACAGCGGCGGCGTGTTCTGGATAACGCGGAAATAGCACAGACAAATCAAAGGGAAAATGCCATATTTGACATTTTTCCTTTTTTTAATACTTTTTTTGTATCAATTTGCTTTTTTTCCCTTAACTTTGCAAACTGAAACAAACTACTACATATTACTAATCACTTCACCACTGTATGGCTACTAATAATCTGAAAGCTCGTACACAACGTCTGGTATCGCAGTTCTGCGCAGGCAACGACAAGGCATACGCCGAGTTGTACGACATGTACGTGCAAATGCTTTACAACTATGGATTGAAACTGACCTGCGACCAAGAACTGCTGAAAGACTGCATCCACGACGTCTTCGTCAAGGTCTACGCCAAGCGCCACGAGCAGCATGCCATCAAGAATTTCTGTTCCTACCTGCTCATCTCACTCAAGAACCGCCTGCTCGACGAGTTCCGCCGACAGACCTTCTCCACGCCCAACGAAGTGGAATCATACGAATACCGCCAGGCCCAGGAAGACGTAGAGCGCGACTACCTGAACGATGAACGTGAGCAGTTGCAGTGTGCGCAGGTAGCCCACCTGATGCGCAACCTCACCCGCCGCCAGCGCCAGGCCATCACCCTCTACTACCTGGAAGAGCGCAAGTACGACGAGATTTGCGACATCCTGCATATGAACTACCACAGCGTGCGCAACCTCATGCACCGCGGCATGCTGAAGCTACGCGAGGCAGCCCTGTAATATTTCTCCCACACCTTGATGACAATAGCACCGTTGCATCGTCTTTAATACAGATAAAGACAAAGCAGGTGAAAAGAGTCGTTTACACCAAGGTAGAACAGTTTTTGCGCGATGATGACTTCATCCGCTATGTACTGGACAGCAGTCCTGACAAAGACTCCCGCTGGGTGTCCTACCAGACAGCTGCCCCGCAGATTCGTGCTGCCTTCCTGAAGGCCTGCGACATCCTGCTGCACCTGGACGATTGTGCACTGCTGACGCCCGAACAGGCCCAGGCCCTCAAGCAGCGCATTTTCCGCTCGCTCCACGCCGTTGCCAACTAACAAAGCACTATCATATGGAAGTCATACAAAGTTTCACCATCGACCACACTCGTCTGAAGCCCGGCATCTATGTGTCACGCGAGGACAAGGGCTTTACCACTTTCGACCTGCGCTTCACCGAGCCGAACAAGGAGCCGGCCGTGGCTCCCGCCGCCATGCACAGCATAGAACACCTGATGGCCACATGGTTCCGCAACTCGCCGGTCAAGGACGATGTCGTCTATGTCGGTCCCATGGGCTGCCTTACCGGCATGTATATCATCATGACCGGAGCCTACACCGTCGAGGACATGCGCCGGCTCACCATCGAATGCCTGGAATGGATACTCACGCAGCAGGAGGTGCCTGCCACGACACCCGAGACCTGCGGCAACTGCCTGCTCCACGACCTGCCCATGTGCCAGTGGGAGTGCCGCCGCTACGCAGACCGTCTGAGGAACGACTTCCATTCGGAGTATACCAAGCTGCAAGTCACCCTCAGCGACGGCCGCGTATTTGCGGATGCTTAACTAAGACATCCTAAAACGGCTGTATATCTATTAACTGTATAATAGAAAAAACTATTTCTTCTTGTCTTCGAGGAAGCGGCGTTTCTTGGCACTCATGGGACGAGCCTCCTTAGCAAGCAGAGTCAGGGAATAGCTGACATTTCTTCAGCTGTCAAGCCTGTTATTTCAAGGATGTCTTTTTCGGGAAGTCCTTGTTCTTTCATCTTATGGGCGATTTCCAATGCTTTTTTATGCGCACCTTCTGCCCTGCCTTCTTCATATCCTTCCAGTTTTCCCTCACCGCGTGCTGTGGTCATTGTGTTCTCGAGGATATGGCGATCCATCCAATAACTCTCATATGCACGCTGTTCCTCACGGCTCATCTGCATGATGGTCAGCTTCTCACGGGCTTCCTTCAGTCCGGGGGCATCCGCATCGTCGGGGATGTCACTCGTTGCAAGAAAGTACAGCCATTGGTCCAAAGGAATGCGCGACCACCGGTTGAAGTCGTTCACCTTCAGGATATAATATTCTGGATAGAGCTCATAGATATCGCTTACTTCAAACTTCTGCTGCTGGTAGGGGCTTAGCCTCAGCAGGTCGCCATTGTGTATGCCGCGGAACTCTGTCTTACCGTGGTAAACGACATCGTCTCCCTGCCCCAGATCGAAATAAACAATGTTGACGGAATAGATCTTCTTCACGTTCTCATAGTTCTGTCCGCCGTTGATATAGTCGGTAACAAGCTTTGAGGCTCCAAAGAGCATGCGCTGGAAGTAGGCGAACTCAGGCTCACCCTGCACCTCTATGAGAATCAGTTCGCCGTTACCGTTCTCTGCCAGCAAGTCCACGCGGTTGTATTTCGAGTCCCTGCGTTCCTTGTTGCCCTCACTCTCCAAGAGCCGGTGTATCTTCACGTCAAAGTTCAGCAGTGTAGTCAGAAAGCCTTCCAACACACCGAAGTTGGCCTTATCGCGCAGAATGCGTTTCAGGGCCCAGTCGAAACTGACAAACGTTCTTTCTTTCATGATGCTGCTATTTTTGCCGCAAAGATACAAATAAACTGCTTATTTCGCAAATAATTGCCGAATTATTTGGAAGTCTGCATATTTCTTGCTACCATCGCAGAGGATTATTAATAGAGTTCTTTGACTCGCGAACTGACGGAAGAAGCCGCGGCAGTGAGCGCTTGTCGCGGATCAGCTCGTACTCCACGCCGCGGCGTTCCCCGTCGGTCACCAGCTGCAGAGGCTCGGGCGTCGGTACGCCCATCTCAAAAACGGCACGGGCTCGGGTCTTATGAACACAGGCTGACAGTGTCAAAGTGACGAAAACGGTCAGTATAAATGATGCTTTTTTCATTGTATTTACGAATAATCATTCTTGTTTGGTCGTCAGAAATTTCAATCTGAGCTGCCGTTGTTCCTCCTTCGAGAAGCCCAACTGATTCTCGATGTACGCGGACAGTGAGCCGTAGCGCTGGTCGATAAGGTCGAGTGTCGTCTCGAAGTTCTCGCGGCTCACGCCGACCATGGCGCGGATGAAGGCCATGGCCTCCTCGCTGCCTTCTTTTCCTTTCACCCTGTCCGTCATCGCCTCCACGGCACGGGCGTAGCTCTGATTAGAGAGGTCGAAGTCCTGGACGATGGTCTCGCGGCTGGCACCGAGGGCGGCCAGCAGGAAGGCTGCTGCCCATCCGGCGCGGTCCTTGCCCTGCGAACAGTGCCAGAGCACGCCACCCTCGGCACGGAGGACGCCACGGAGGAACGCACCGTAGTAGTGCTGCGCCGTGGAGTCGGTCACGATGGCGGGATAGAGCCGGCGGGCCATCGTCTGCGCCTTGGGGTCGAAGGCATACTTCATCAGCACGGCCAACATGTCTCGCGTGTCCATCTTCGTCGTGTCGGGTCTGCTGGAGGAGAATCCCTGGATGAATGCGTTCGGCAGCGTCGACAGATGGGTGTAACTGACGTCGTCGATGATACGGTCGGGGGCGGCATTGGCCTCGGCCTCGAAGCGGAAGTCGAACACGTCGGTCAGATGGTACGTCCCCTTTAGCACGGCCACGTCGTTGTCGGTGGCCTTCGAGAGGTTTCCGCTGCGGACGAGCATGCCCGTGCGGATGTTCCTTCCGTCCTTCATGACGAGCCTGCCCATGTCGCGGGCATTCTCGATGCCGTCAAGGGCGATGGCGCGCTGTGAGTGGGCCACTTGGGCTGAGAACGTCATGGCTAACAAAACAATAGCGGTAGCAAATTCTTCACTCTTCATTCTTCACTCTTCACTTTCATTCTGGTAGGTATTTGTCAAACAATTGCAGCAGCGGTCCGCTGAAGGGATGCTTCCCCCCGCTTAACTTGCTGATAAAGAAGGCCATCTTCGTGGCGATGAAAGGCTGCAGTTTCCTAACCTCGGCGTCCAGCGCTTCTTGAGAGTCCGTGCCGTAATAAACCGGTGCGAAGGCATCCCAGTGCTTCCGCAGCGTGTCGTTATCCAGATGGAAGATGTTGTCGGCTCGCTCCGGGCTGAGGAAGTGCGACGAATAGTACATCATGCCCAGGTCCCACTGGGGCACGCCGTAGGCAAAGTCGCCCACGTCAATCCACAGGTCGCGGCTGCCGTCGGTGATGATGTTGCCGATGTGCAGGTCACCATGCAGACAGGTAGGCGTGGTGGGCACGGTGTCGAGGAAGCGATGGAAGCGCGCCTTGAGGTCGTCGGGAAATTCTGTCAGGCGGTCAATCCACGTGCCCGCCAACTCGCGCATGTCCGGCAGTCGCGTCGTGTCGGCCGGTGTCTGGTGAATCTGCTTGGCCAGCACGGCGAAGCGCTGCGACAGCGGCACCAGCTGGTCGGGTTCCTGCGAGATGATACGGGTGAAGGAGCGCTTCGGCTGTATCAGCTCATACTCCGCTCCGAAGCGCGTGCCGTCGGTAATCAGACGGATGGGCTTCGGCGTGGGCAGTCCGCTCTCGTAGACCACCTGGCTCGTGCGGAACTCCCTAATGGCGTTCTCCGCAGCAATACCGGCCAGAAACAGCTTGGCCAGCGTCTTGCCGTCCCTGTGGTTGTAGGTGAGGGACGTGCCGCCCTCGCCCGTCTGAACATAGTCGTTGAGGTCAATCTGTTTGTATGTTTCCATATTACTTTGCATTTTCGGTTCAAACTCACGGGGGAGGCTGCTCCCCTGTGAAACGGCACAAAATTTCTCCGTTCATCACTTTCGTTCTGCCAGCCAGTAGACCATGCCTTGTGCCCGCCGCTTGCTGCTGAAATGGAAGCGCGGGTAGTTCATCACCTTACCGATAGACCTGATGGATAGGGTCCGTGTGTCCTGTGAACGATAGCGCTGCTGCAGGCAGGCAGCTATCTCGCCCAATGTCCACCAGTGGCCATCATCATCGTTAGCAGGCTCGCCGAACGTCTCGGCAATCATCTCCACCAATGCATTGACACGCTGGAAGCGCTCGTTCTCTTCTATCAGCACCTCTGTCTCGCTGTCGTCCAGCCAGTAGCGCTCACCCTCGTCCACCAGCTGACGCAGCTGGGCATAGAGCTGACGATGGTCCAGCGTGTCGCTGAAGTCGATGTCGCCTATCACCTCCACGCAGACGAAGCGACGTGAACCTGTAGGGTCGTTGAGGGGCTTCGGCTCGTTGGTGGTACCGATGAACGAGGCGTAACGGCGGTATTGCTTCATGGCCTTGCCGTAGGGCGGCCGGAACTTGACGTCGGCCGTCGACAGCAGGTATTTCAACAGCACCTGCTGACGCTGCGTCACCTTGTCGAACTCGTCGATGTTGATCAGCGCAAACGACGTCAGTCCGAGGTTCAGATCGGTCTCGTTCCTGAACGAGATGCGGTCGTTGTAGTAGTCGCGCAACTCCTGTGGCAGCAGGATGCGGCAGAAACTGGACTTGCCACAGCCTTGGCGGCCTATCAATAAAGGTACGAGGGCATTGCCCGTCAGCGACGAACGTCCCATCCAGTGGGCCACCATGCCGAGGAGCCACGTGCGGAAGTAGTGCTCCCAGTGGGGCTGGCTGGTGGGCACCCTGGCAGCCAGCTCGCTGATGCGGTCGCGACCGTCCCAGCGAGGCAGACGGTCCAGCCAGTCGTTCACGGGGTCGTACTTGTCGATGCGGGTAGAGTCTATGAAACGGTCGATGTCCTTGTCCCACGACTTCAGTCCCAGTTCCTTGGCGCGGATGGTCATGTCGTTGCGGGCCTCCTGGTCCAGGTCGCGGAAGGCGAACGACTCGCCGCTGCGCTCCCGATACTGGGCCACACCCGTCATCACGTTCTTGCGCATCTCGAAGTTCGCGTTCAGAAACGCCTCGGTCTTCATCATCAGCAGCGTATCGTCAGGGACGCTCTTCAGCGGGTGGAACTTATGCTTTTCCTGATACTGCTGCAGGTGCTCGACAGTATAGACGGCCTGGAAGGTCTTCTGCACCAGCAAGCGGTCGGTATTCAAGACAGGGTGCTCCAGGGTCATCGACTGAGCTACGCCCATTGGGATACCTTCCTCCATGCAACGGGCTGCTAACTGCATCAACAGCTGGGCCTGGCGTTCCTCGCTGGGCAGATCGAAATAGTGCCCCAGCACCGACTCTAATATAAACAGGTAGTTCAGTTGCCAGGTACGCGACACAGACCGGCCAGGGAGCAGGTCTTCGGAGGCTGGGGACGGATGTGGCTGAGCGACAGGATGGCTGACAGCAGAAGTGTCCTCTGCCCGCTTGGAGTCAACATAGAACGGTATAGCATGCTCGTTCCAGCCCAGTTCGGGGTCGGCGGTCAGGTATACGGTACGGTCGAGACGGGGCTCCAGAGCCTCGATGCTGATATTGAACTGGGCACTATAGGCCTTGCGGGCCATCTGATAAAGCTGGTGATGAAAGACATTGACAGCTTGCTCGTCAGCGGGTAGTGACTTGTCGTGAACCTGTTCGCCGCGACATACTATCTTCACGCTGCGTCCGCTGGTACCTAAAAAGCACAATAGCGTCTGCGGCATGGCCTTGGCGGCTTCACGCAGCGCGATGGCCTCGTCGTAGGTGGCCAGGTTGTTCACCTCGACAACCACCAGACCGTTGTACCTCAACAGGCGGCGTTGACCGGAACGGTGTTCGTAGACTGCTGTAAAACAGATACGAGGCGGCAAAATATTGGCGTCGAAAACGGTTTTTACGCGACCGTCGTCCAGGCGGTGAGGCTGCATCAGATGGTACACCGCACGGATATGGCGCACTTTCTCTACCTGGTCGCCATCAGCAATCATACGTACCACCTCTTTGAATGGCACGCGGTTAATGG
>ERZ842401.1613-NODE-1613-length-31877-cov-6.295393_pt1 | contig 31877 bp, 15 predicted proteins | sample MGYA00521270_ERZ842401 | MGnify/ENA primary metagenome ERZ842401 (study PRJEB31892, sample SAMEA3878208) | bioreactor metagenome | biome: Moose rumen | place: Sweden | collected 2011-10 | study: EMG produced TPA metagenomics assembly of the PRJEB12797 data set...
GCATACGAGATGTAGCCGTGACTGGAGTTCAGACGTGTGCTCTTCCGATCTCCTGTTATAACAGCCTTATCCAGTATCAGAAAAAATCCAATTACCCTTCGTCTGCCTGTTATTCTTAATCTAGCCCATTTTATTTTTGCCGAAGCTAACATAGCAGGTATAGAAAACTTAGACCCTTTTGGGTATTCTGTATATATTTCAAGAGTTCTGTCTTGCTGAAGTTCAAGGATTGTCTTGCCTGAAAAATCCTTTAGCTTATTGTTCAAATCGGCTAAAATCTCTTCCCGTTGCCAATCTTCGAAACTTTGCCCGCCGTTATCACCGAATTGAAAGAATTTGAAGTTAAAGGTTATTTTATCTGCGAGACTTTGAGCAAACTGATTGAGTTCAACTAAGCCTTGAAGGTATTTTTCTTTTGTTGGATTTCTTTTGCTACTCATTAGGGAGGCCGCCTAGTGCACCAGATTTGTACATTTGTTCTAAAGAGCGGTCATTTCGGAGCAGATTATTCCCATCTAACTCATCAATTCTGTAGCAAAAACTTTCACCTTTTATCTTCTTGAATAAATAGACGCGGTATTTCTTTAAAGTATCAAGGATAGCAGTAGAATGGGACGAAAAGATGAACTGAGCATTTTTCTGATTTATACTTGGGTCAAGGAAGAAGTTTAGCAGGTGTGGAACAATATCAGAATGTAGGTGAGTATCAAGTTCATCGAAAATGAGAACGCCGCCATTATCGAGAGCGATAAAAAAATCCTTTAAGCGGTTGTATAGTAGCTTAGTACCATTTGACTGAGATGGAAAATATAACTGTTTTTTTTCATCACCAGCATCGTGAGTGAATAAGGACATGTAAACAGGCTGTCCCTGCATATCCTTAACAGAGATAATGTCAACGTCAGAGATACCCGTATCCCAATCTTTAAGCTGATTTACAACTCTTTGATGTAGATTAGTGTTCTGCGAATAAAACGGTGCGACATAATCAATCATAGGTTCATCGCGTGTGAAACCGTAGGTAACATTAGAATTAACTTTACTGAAAAAATCTCTGAAAGGATAAATATCATCAACGCCGTACTGTATTAAAGTGGAAATGAAAGACGCAGTATCTTTATAGATGATACCGTTTTGAGCCTTATACAATGTATTGAGGATTATTTGATTTTCTTTGCGTTTAAGCAGTATTTTTTTAATGCGTCCTTCTTTCTTTGTGAGAACCTCAGAATATATTTTAACTTTATCCATTACAACTTCATAAGTGTATTCGATGTTATTTGTGCCTTCTATGTAGAAAGTGATATAGAACTCTGATTTATCGTTATTAAAGAAAAACGTGTCATAAGGTATTTGCGAATTTGGAGGATAAAGGAAGGAGTTAAGGCAAAAGTCATAGATGAAGGACAAGACGCGAAGCCCGCATGTTTTGCCAGAAGCATTAGGCCCTTCAAAGCACATAGCTGGTACGACCCGCAGATTAGGGAAAGATATATCCTGACTAACTTTTTTATTTACGCGCATATCGATATTCAACCAATCTTTGAAGCCCCAGCAATTTTTACCGCCATAAGCAAGAAGCATAGCCATATCCCCTTAAAATCAGACAAAATATGTCTTATTCTAAGATAAATGAGGATAATAGTAAAACGGTATATTACGCTTGATACGGACTTTAGGTGTAGTAGGCTATCGAATTTGCCAACCGACAGCGGTGTCGTTTAGCAAACTGTATATGAAATCTCCTTGATGAGTTAGACGCGGGGAAATTCCCCACATTGATATTTTTTCACTGTTAATGAGTATTGTGTGCGTTCACGAAAAGATATAATGTGTATAAAATAAAAAATAAATCACATAGCATAAAGTATTATGAGGAGTAAGTATGTCAAATATAATAGCAATAGTATGGGATTTCGATAAAACGTTGATAGATGGATACATGGAAGAGCCTATATTTGAAGAGTATCATGTAAATTCCCGTGAATTTTGGGAAGAGACGAATGCGTTGCCTGATAAGTATCTTAGAGAGCAGCAAGTAAAAGTAAATCCCGACACGATATATTTGAACCAGTTAATACGTTACGCGAAGGATGGGCGATTTAAGGGATTATCGAATGAGAAGTTAAGGACATACGGAGAACAATTAAGATATTATGCAGGTATCCCCGAAATATTCCCGAAGACGAAGCAAATAATAGAGAGTAACGAGACCTATCAGCTTTATGACATAAAGTTAGAGCATTACATAGTGAGCACAGGATTAACGGAGATAATACGAGGTTCAAGAGTTATGGAATATGTATCAGGAGTATGGGGTTGTGAGTTCATAGAGGGAACGGATAGTGAAGGAGGAAAGATAATCAGCGAGATAGGGTACACGATAGATAATACAACGAAGACGCGTGCGTTATTTGAAATAAATAAAGGAGTAGGGAAGGTGGCTGATGTAACAGTAAATACGCGTCTCCCTGAAGATTTCCGTAGAGTTCATTTTATTAATATGGTTTATGTTGCGGATGGTCCGAGTGATATACCTGCATTTTCGTTAGTGAACCATAATAACGGAACAACGTTTGCGATATATCCTAGGGGAGATAAGGAAGCGTTAAAACAGGTAGAGCAAATGCGTAAAGATGGGCGTGTGAGCATGTTTGCGGAAGCAGATTATACTGAAAGTTCAACAGCGAACATGTGGCTTTGCAACAAGATAGAGGAATTTGCGGAACGAATATGTGAAGAAGAGAAGCAAAAAATCAATAAATATACTTCAATAGGAGACCCTAGACATTTAGTTTAACGTTTTTTACCCCCGAACAGTAATTAAATCTTTTAGAGTATCGATAGCCATAAAAAATCCACTTAAGTTGTGTAGTCCTGTTGTCAAAAAGTGAAGTTATTGATATAGCAGTGGTGGTAGGTTATCAGAAAGGGCAAATATTGACAATAAGCTCCCCTGAAAAATAGTATTTTAAGGATTATAATACCAACAGATTAATTTATTATTTCGTATCTCACGAACAAATGAAGGATAAAGATACACCGATGATAGTAATGATGGTAAAGCTGGATAATTTTCTAGCATTTAGAGATTTTTCGCTGAACATGTCGTATCCGAAGAAAATAGTAAAGTCCTACATCAAGGATGAATATCTTAAGGATAGTCCAAAGTTCAGGTACAAGAGGCTTATAATCCTAATGGGTTCTAATGCAACTGGAAAGACATCATTAGGTCAAATGTTCAATCACATATTTAATTTTATGATACGCAGGCAGACCGATAATTTATTAAGTTCGGTATGTGATAAGTCGAGAAATGCGCATTTTTCGATTGATTTTATAGTTCAGGATAAAACTGCGGTTTTGTATCGTCTTGAAGTATTAATAGAACCGTTAGCAACATCGAAAGAACCTGTAATACGTGCTAAGTTGAGGGAAGTTCAAATAAAACGGCAAGACAGTTATGAAAGTGCTTGTAGTAGACTTGAGAAGCAGGAAGTGAACTACTCAGATTATATAGAAGTACTAAGAAGGATACCTTTATTTGGATTTTTTTTCAGCTATCCGATGGATGTATTGCCGAATACAGTGCCGAAAGACAACAGTGGAGAGTATAGGGATATACTAGAAAAAGTATTAATGGTACTGGACAGTGCGATAACACATGTAGATATAGTGCCCGAAGCACAGAACGCATATAACATTCATATGCAGAACGGGCGTAATGTCTTGATACAAGAAGGACAGGTAGTGGATACCTCTATATTGTCGAGTGGTACAAAAGCCGGGATAGGTATAGCGCATATACTGACTGCGATGAAAGGACATAGTTGCGGTTTCTATTATTGTGATGAGAGGTTTTCATATATCCAGAGCGAGATAGAGAGAGCAATATTGTCAGTAATGATAGAACTTCTTGGAGAAGGCGAGCAATTATTTTTCACGACGCATAATACAGATATATTAAATCTATCATTACCGAAGCATACGTATACATTCATGTATAAAAGGCAGACCGAACAAGGATCAGAAATAAGATGTGTGAATGCTTCAGATTATTTGAAGAGGAATACAGACTCTTTGAAGCGTGCATTTGAGAACGATACATTTTCTGTATTGCCTGATACTAGGTTGATATATGGCATAAGCGGTGCACAGGAGTAGTTATGTGGTCGCGTAGAGATATATTGTATTTGGTAGAAGGAGAGACAGAAAAGAGATTGCTTAAAATATTGAAGGATGGGAAGAATGTATATTCGGGCAGGATATTTGTATGTAATATAGTTCAGGAGCGTATTCGTCCTGCAATGTTTATGTCGTACGGTACAAAGATAAGTATAGCAGCAATATTTGATACAGATACATCAACGGCTGACTTACTAAAGCAAAATATTAGCATACTAAAGGATTTGCCGAACTTTCAGGAGATGGTTTGCATCCCGCAAGTTAGTAACTTTGAAGATGAATTGTGTTATGCGTGTAATATTAGAGATGTCAGAGTGATAACTGGCAGTAGAAGTAAATCTGACTTCAAAAGAGATTTTCTGAATGCAGGTAATATATTACAAAAACTAAATAGAAAAGGATTTGATGTGTCGAAACTGTGGAGCCGTGAAGCTTCTGGAGTATTTAGTTTTGTAATTAATGAGTCGTACAAAATAAAACGTGTTGCTAAGTGTAAATGAAAGCCCCCTTTTTGAAGTAAGAAGGGGGTTAAATTTATCTACCGCAAGAACTTATCAGCCATCTTATGGAAATACCGTTGTGCCCTATTGATATATTTTTTCTCATCTGGACTAATCCAGCGCAAGAATTGAGCCTGTTGCTGCTTGCTGAGAGTGTGCATTGGGTTCATGCTGTGCATAGAGGACTTCAAGCCCTTTTTGCTTCCGCCGACACCGTAGTACTCGCGTAAATATCTTTTTACAGCGTCATTATCACCGAGCCTCAAAGCAGTTTTCATTCTGCGTAATATTTCGCCGCGTTGAGTGGACGCGAAGCCGTCAAAGTGTCTGCCTAAAACTTTTTCCTGAAACTCATGGACTTTAGACAGAGTATAGAAGTAAGCAGCTTCATCGGCCTCAGCAGAATAGACAAAGACATTCTTAAACTCTTGCCAGTTGTCGTGAGGTTCGCCAGTAATAGCTTTATACGGCCAGTTAAGCCCCAAAGACTGAGCGACATATTTAGCCCTGTCTCGAATGTTGCTGGGTCTTGTAGCGTCCGGATAAAAACTTTTCTTAGTGAGAAGTTCAGCGGGTAACTTGAAGAAAGGATTGAGGGCATTAACGGCTTTATTTACAGGAGCACTAACAATCTTGCCCAAGAAGCCCATGAAAGTCTGCCTGCCGTCGAAGATGTCCCGAATGTCTTTAGCGAAAGGAGCGAAAATAGAATTATCCTGCCCGAACCATTCGAGATTATCGAGCATAGCCCCAACCCTGTCGAAGTATAGAACTCTGCCGTTAGTGTCATGTCCTAAAGTAATGTGCGGTCTTTCTTGAACGTCAGGCGGTAATTTATCCTCGTCATCTGGCCATACTAGGTGGTTGAAAGCAGCAATAAGCATAGCCAGCAGGTTAATCATGAGATAAGTTTTGCCAATCTTGAAAGCGTAATACGGAGCATTAGCCAATTCACCTTTAAGGAAGCGAGAAGCAAAATCGCCAGCATTATCTTCAGTGATACCGTTCTTGAAGAGCTGATAGTATCTCTTAGCGTTGACTTCAATCCAAGAATAGAAAGGCACAGCAATATCACGCAAACTTCTGCCAGTTTCGGAGACTTGGTCATATGCACCTAAGAGTTCATTACTCATCTTGAAGGCTCTATCCCTGATGTCAGGAAGGCTAATAACTTCATCTTTAACGGACGCGCCCCAGTTGTTAGGAGAACCGTTATTATCCTGCATTTGATGTAAGTAGCTGAGATAAGTAGCATAACGCAGCCATTGTTCGCGGAAGTCCGAGAAATTCTGAACGCCCGTCCAAGCAAATTTATCGATTAAAGCCCAAATTTTACGTGGTAATTTACGCCAAGCTGCTAAGTTCTTATCCTGCAAATCATCAAAAAGGTTCTGGAACTCTTTAAGCTGCTTATAGTCGCCGAGTTCTTGAGTAGTCTGAATGGTGATAGCTCCGCCGCGTTTCTGGAACTCCCGAAGCTCCTTAGAGATGTTATTTTTATCGCCGTAATAAGCGTCCCACAGTTCAGACATAGCCTGTCGTAAGAAGGTTAAGGACTGAGGATTACCGGCAATAACAGCGTCAAGGTCACCTGTCAAATTTCTGATGTTGTACTTGAATGTTCTAGTAGGGAAGAAGAGGACATATTTTTTCCAACCTGTAGTAATGTTCTTGAGTATCTTAGAGACAGGCCCGCGGTGTATTGGCTTATCGAGTTTGCTTAGAGTGTCAGCAAGTTCAGAGGGTAATACGAGCAAATGAGCACCTGAATTGTCTGATAGTTTGCGTTTGAAAGCACTGATAGCTTCATCAGAGATACCATTTTGCTTCCCTGCCTGTTCTAAGGCCATATCAAGTATATTTTCAGTTAGAGTGTGAGCGGACTTGATAAACCTGCCAGCAAGGGGGTTGAAAATCTTATATCCCTTTGGAATATTTCTGAGCCAATCTTTACCGAACTGACTTTCGAGCTTTTGTTTAATGTCGTGTTTCTTCTTGATTTCGAGCAGGGCGTTCATGCGTTCAATATCCTGCAGTAATTCATTTCTAGTTTCCCCGACAGCGACGACGTAATTAGCGTTAATATCCTCGCCTCCGAGCAGTCTAGCATAGTCCAAGAAGTAGAAATCATAACGTCTAACTTTCTCAGCGAATTTAGTCATACCGAGAGTATCCGCCAAAGAAGCGAGCTGTTTTTGTATCTCCGTATGAGCATTGAGTTCAGCCCTTATAGCGTCCATGATGGCACTATCTTTTTGAGCAAGGTTGGAGAATTTGAGCCTTTCCGCTTTAAGAGTTTCTGGAGTGAAGTCTAAAGGCAAAGCAGCGTCAGGATTATGACGTTTGAATGTGTACAAGTCATTAATAAGCATGAGCCTAGAGAAGATATTGAACTGTTTTTTGCTCAAACCCTTTAGAGAGTTGTCGAGAGATTGAACAGCCTCCATAGCCTTAGCTTGGGTTTGCCTGTTCATTTTGCGCAGGACTTCACGGGCGAAAGTGAAAGTAGAATTGCCCGCCAGTTCAGGGAAGTCGCCTTTAAGGCCGTGGAAGAACTCGTGAACAGCCTGAGTAATACGGTCAGAAGCAGCATCGGGAGTATCAATCTTAGACTTAGAGGTATAGGCGGTTTCAGTGTCCTGATTGCTGAAGGTGTCGAAGTGCTGAACGTGAGGGTTACTCTGGTAGTAGATGTCTGGATTTTTTGGATTGAACCCTCCGTTGTTATTATTGGCGGACTTTATTTGCGTGGACTTAAAGGGGACATAGACGTTATGTTTTGTGGCATTATATTTGCCGCCTAAATCCTGAATGCCATCATACCCCGCCCTTTTCAGGACATTAGTAACGAAATCAGGTATTTGTGTCCAAGAGTGAGTAGTTCTATTTTCCCTGTCATCACGCAGTCTTCTTATCCACAACAGAGGGTCAATATTAGATTTGTCCCACATGTCAGCATCCCAAGCGTCTTGTGGGTTGAATGTATTGTGTGCTCTCAGTGCAGCTCTTTCAAGTTTAGAGAAGATTTCATCAGAAATATCGGAGGTAAAGAAAGGATTGCGCAAGTTTATGAAGACAGGATAAACGGCTTCATCCCTGTAATCAGGGTCATTGTACTTGACGTTATCAATACCCGCTAACTGTAATACTGTTAAGAAGTCTTTTTCCTGATTGAATAGATTGCCCGAATCGAGCCATTCTTTGACGAGAGCTTCAAGATGATTACCCTTAGCTTCGCGAAGATGTAATTTATACCCGCCGCTGCCTATAGTGTTATTTGGTATTAATGCTATTTCGTAATCGTCATTGTATCCGATAGCAGGAGCTTTTCGTGCAATTTCAGAGCGTTTGTCCGGTGTCAGGTAGTCCCAATAATCAGCAATAGGTACAGAAATAGATTTTCGTTTACCTTTAGGAGTAACTTCAACGGTGAACTGCTTGTGATAGTCGTAAAGTTCCTCCCTAGAAAGTGAAGTATCAGCCTTATTCTTAGAATATCCCTCAGCCATTTCGAAGCTGTCAGAGAAGAAAGCCATAGGTCCAGAAGTAGCTCTGTCGGGTCTGAAGATACTGCCAACGCGGTCAGCTCTGCCCGTGCCGTGATAAACAACTTTTGGCTCACCGTTTTCATCAACAACCTTACTAGCATTGTGTGGGTCATGTTCCCAATCGCCGAACCAAGCCTTAAAGTTTGGTGTTCTAACTTGCAGCCATTGCTTTTCAGTTAAGTTTGACTTCTTGCCGTTAGGAGCTTTAAGCCACTTATCCGTTCCTTCGTACTGTTTACGTACTGCATCAATCTGTTCTTGAGGTGTAGTTTTATCGAGTTCGTCCAGCGTCATACTTTCAGATACATTGTTATTAGCGTAGTCCCTATGCCTTGCAGACTGGTAATAGATGTCCGGATTGTATGTAGAGAAAGTGCCCTTATTTCTGGTAGCAGATTTAGCCTGAATTGATTTTCTGATAACGAAGACATCCCCGTAATCGTCGTCAATATCTTTAGCGGCATCTTGAATATTCTTAAAAATAACGCCGTCATAGTCATTGCCATCATCGTCAGAGAACGCCCAAACTTGCCTAACGAACTGGTCAGTATCGATATATCCGCCGCTTTCAACTTCAAATCTTCCAGAGCCAATATCTTCTGCATAATGAACAGCATCTATATAATCGCCGAAAGGTCTTCCGTCTCTGTCGAAGTAGTGGTAAGTTTTTTCGGCATCATCCCAAATTCTGTAACCGCCGATATAATCATCCCCAGAAAGCATTTTCCAATTTTCGCCGTTAGATTGGTAAATATAAGGATTACGAATATTAAGGAAGATGGGGTAAATATTTTTGTGCTGATTACCGCCGTTATTGTAAGTTTTAGCAACGTTACGCCTAGAGACGAACCAAGCACCCGTATCACTAGTATAGCCATCACCCGAAGTATCGAAAACGGAGAAGCCGCCCTTATCAGTGCCATGCCAAACGATAAGAGGTTCACCGTTAGCGTCAAGAACTTTAGAGGCATTATCAGTGTCATTTTCCCAATCACCGAACCAATTTTTGAATATTTCAGTACGAACCATGAGCCAGCATTGATTAGGCAGATTAGATTTCTTGCCGTTAGGAGCTTTGAGCCATTTATCAGAGCCTTGATATTTTTTGCGTACAGCTTCGAGTTGTTTTTTAGCTTCCTCAGTTTTAGCCCCGCCCGTGCTGTCGAAGTCCTTAGCGATAGGAGAATATTCCCCTAACTTGAAGTCTTGTAGTATTTGTTCTCTGTCTTTGTCTGATGACGCAGCATTAAGAACGTTTTGCAGAGTAGACGAGTAATCAGGTTTATGCCAATGTCCATTCTGTAAGTATTGTTCTTGCGTGGATTGTTCAGTCTTGCCGAAAGTCTCCCTTCCGTTATCGTCAAAGCGTCTGATAATCTGTTTTTCTGGTGGCTGAGTGTCTTCAGTCTCAGCAAGGGTAGAATTTCTGCGTTCATCACTGGACATGTTAATTCTGTTTTCAGTATTTCTGGCTTCAACTTCGCCCGCTGTATTTCTGTAAGCCTCATAAGGAGATATGACGGGTTCGCCGAATTGCCTTCCTTCACGAGCGTTAATCCTAGCCTCATACCAATCTTTGAAGCTGCTGCGTTCATTCACCGGCAGATATTCATCAATGATGTTGTAAATATCGTATCCGTTATTCTCGTTAATCTTTCTTACGACATAGCCCCAGTACCCCTGCCTGCTAGGAGATAGAGAGTGCCAAATAGATTTAGCCTTTCTGTCCCAGTTACGCCAAGTGAGTTTACCAGAAGGAACAGTGTCATAGTGTCCCCACCTGCCGTAATAAGTGCCCGAACTTGCGCCGATGGAGAAGCCTTCAATGTGCTGAATAGCGTGTTGTATTTCGTGAGTAATGGCCGAACGTGCTGTGTTACTAGACATCCCATTTTCGACAAACAATTCATTAACTTCAGAGTCGAAATAAGTACCTTGCCCGCTCATATTGAAGCGTGTAGTTAAGTTCATCAACTGTGGGTAAGCCTTGAAGATTTCCGGAGCGTCAAAGATGTCCTGAAGGTGATATGTATGATGTATACTGCCTTGAAGTTCGTTATCTTTAATGAAGTCTGGATTAATATCACCGTCCATTATCTCATACTTCCATTTGCCTTCATGTCCCATCTCCCAACCCGTAGCCAGTCTTATAGTCTTAGCGTCTTTACCTTCACTCATCATCTGGCGTGCAATGTTGAGGTTATCACTGCGAATAGTATTTTCGTCCAGTTCGTCGAGGCTTCTTGCGCCCTGTTCACCAATGACTTGATTGTAGCTTTCTGGCTGATTGTCGAGAGCGTCAAGAGCTTCCCTGCCCTGCGTGTCAATCCTGAAATTTTCGTCATCACGTCCGTACTCGGTAACATCGCTGTCATTGTCGAGGCTGTCAAGGTAGCTGTCATAATAGTCCTGTGCCCTGAAGTAGTCTTGAGCGTCCTCGTCGCTGTCTTCCGACAGGCCAAGAAGGTGTAGAGTGTCAGTATTCCAGATGACGAAATTGTGAGAGCCTGATTGATTATCTCTGCTGAAAGTGTCGAAGTATCTATGTCCTGGTATGCCCGCGTCATTGAGTTTCATAGAAGCCTGTTTTTCCCCGCCTAACTCGCCTTGAAGCCTTCTATAGAGTTCTTCACCAGTTTCATTGTCGTGTTCATATAGTCCGGCACGTTTGAGTTTGTCTAAAACTTCTTTAGGCTGATGTTTCATGTCAGCGTCCCAGTCAAGCAGCTCGAAATCTTCAGGGATGTCAGCGGAGTATAAGTTACCCTTTCTGTGATATGGATTGGGTATTATTTCATTAGGCAGAGCATCTTTAATTTTGTCGAATATAAGTTTTTTATCATCTGTATCTTGCAGATTAAGAGTATCGATGTAATTCTTAACTTCTTGTAGTACATGATGAATATCAAAAGATGAGCTAGCGGACTTAAGGACTATGTCAGATAAAGTATCGACATTAATAATTCCACTAAGTCTGTTTGGTAAACTTCTGTCAGCACTAGCAATACGATTATACAAATCGTCATTCGAAAGGATGTTTATATTGCCGTTATCAGACTTATATGCTAATGGAGCAGCTTCATCATAAGGCATGCCTGTAGTTCTGTAGCTTTTAGCAACATCTTTATTTTGAGCCAGATAGATACCATACCCGAAAGCCTGACTACCTTCACCCGTGCCGATATATTTCAAGTTGAAGCGGTTATCATTGATGATATTGTGAGAGCCGTGATAAGCGAGCTGGTTGTAGTGTTCAATGAGTTCATCGGACACGAAGGAGTTATTTGACTTACTGTGATTTGAAGATTTCCACTTAGGTAAAATTCTGCCTACAATCTGATTATCACGTGCAATATCTTCAGTTTCATCAAGCGGAGTAGCCCTTCTTCGTTTCTCGCCCCAATTAGAGCGTTTTTCAGTGTTACGAGCCTCAACTTCTCCAGCATGTCGTTCGTAGCGTGAGTAAAGTGTATCAAACCTGTCGCCGCGTTTTATATAAGCTGCAGAAACTTTATCAAAAATCTTTTTTTCTTCAGGAGTTAGTGCACTAACTAAAGAGCGAATCTCCTCGACAGTTTTAGCGTTAAATATGTCATTGATTTTATTGCGTAAATCAGGTTTCAAGCTGTCTAAGATAGTCTGAAATTTTCTATTAGCCTTGACGTATTGAGAGTCTTTAGTTTCGTCAATATCTGAGCCATCAGCGAAGCCTTCAATCTCTTGAATAGCATGTTGAAGTTCATGGATAATGCTAACCCTGAGTTCTTTTGCCGAAGTCGTGCTGCGGTCAATATCAATTACATGCTGGCCAGGTGAGTACATAGCGGCAGCTCCCCCTAAGTCAGCCCAAAAAGTAACAATATTACGAAGCTGAGGATAAGCTGCGAAGAGTTCAGGAGCGTCAAAGAAGTTATCGATACTAGCATTATAGTTAATCAAATCTTCTTCACTGCTAGAAGGTATGTAATTGGGGTCATCATCCATTTTTTGGTAGATTGCTTCAATTTTGCTGTCAAGTTTAAGATATTCTCTTAGCTTGCTAAGTTTGAGTTTTCCGTCCGGTATCTCATACCGCCATTTATGGTCTTTACCTCTCATCCAGCCAGTAGCGAGCCATAACTGCTTTTGAGATTTGCCCGACTTCTCCATTTTTTTAGCGACGTTAAGGTTATCCATTCTAGTAGTAATGCCTTCTTGTTCGTCAAGTCTTCTAGCTCCATCAACGCCGATAATCTGATTATAGCTTTCAGGTGTTGGAGTATTCTGTTTTTCCTGTTCAGCCTTAGTCTTGTAGAAGTAATCTTTAGCCTCTTGGTCGCTGTCGTCCGAGATACTTACCATTTTGATTTTGTCCATGTTCCAGATAACATAGTTGTGAGTGCCCTGCTGTTTCCCTCTGCTGTAAGCGTCCCAGTAATAATGACCTGGAATGCCTAAGTGATTGAGCCATTCAGAAGCCCCTTCCTTTGAGCCAATTATGTCAGCCAAAGCCCAATACAAGTCAGCCCCAGTAGCAGAATTAGGAGCAAAAGGCTTGTAGTTGCCTAAAACGCTATTGAATAGTTGAGAACGAAAATCCTCGACAGCATCATCATAACGTAGTAATCGTTTAATCTGTCTAGCTTCCTGTAGAGTATTCCATTCGTAAGTATCGATGTAATGTCCTTTGTATTTGCTTTTCAGTTTTTTTATGATGTCCAGTAGTTTAGTTTCAGCAGTTTTAGGGTTCTTAGCATACTGAGCGAAAGAGAATGCTAAAAGTTTTTCCGGATGATTAATGATGGTATCGACGACCTGACGAATAAGTGGAGTAATCTTCTTGCTTTGATTATTGAGAGCCGCGTCCCAGTTAAGCAAATCATAATCTTCCGGTATATCGAACTTGTAAATATTGCCTTTTTTATTTGGTTCAACAGAGAAATCATCGATGGACTTAATGAAAGCAAGTTTTTCTTTTATGGACTGTACGACTTCGCGAATAGAATTGATACGGTCATTAAGAGCAGAATATTCCCCTGAGCCTTCTTTTAGATTATGGAGAGCTTCTAATCCTTGAGTGATTTTAGGCTGAAGCAGGCGTAAGTCTTCTTTATATGATTTAGCGATATTACGTAAAATGCGTTTAGTGTTAGGAGTTTTGCCGAAAGTTCTATTATCGTCAACAGCGTCCTCAATAGCAGTAAGAACCTCGCGTATGTAATCACTGTTTACCTTGCCCCAATTATGGTGTCCGTTTGAACGGAAAATATCGCCATTTGATGTGGAGATATGAATATCCCCGAAGCCGCCGTTTTTGAGGCCGAATTTCCGATAAGTTTCAGCGACATTTGGATTTTGCTCGAAGTAAGCCCCATGTCCGAAATTGTCTGTCCCTTCACTAGAGCCTTTATATGCGAGGTCAAAGCGGTTATTCCAGATGATATTACCCGTAGCATGAGTAACGAGCTGGTCATATTGTTCGATAGCGTCAGAGTTAATGAAGCCGTCCGGATGTTCAGTCTTGTACTTATTGAAGTAATCAATAGCGTCTGGGTCGCTGTCCGGCTCAATACCGAGTAACTTCATAGCATCTTCATTCCAAATAACGAAATTGCGAGTACCCTTATCTCCGAGTAAGGAGAAAGCATTATACTTTTTAGGTTTAACTTCAGGATGGAAAGTAAAGTCGGTGATACTATCTAAAGCCTGAATATGTTTTTGTATATCTTCGATAACATAACTTTCACTATCTGCTGCTTTTTTAAGTTCTATTTTGTAGTCTTCAAGGGTGTATTGTTTAGCCTCTTGGAGAGAATAACCTTTAGAGATTAAATGCTGCAAGTTATTAAGGACACTTTGAAGTATGCGGTCAGGATTATTACTCCAAAATGCGAGCCATGCTGTATTCTTCGAGGTATAAGTTTTGCCGTCTTTAGTAGTAGCGACAGAAAAGGCATGATGTCCGTCAATTTCAGGATGTTCTGAGCGGTATTTCTTTAATTGTTCGTCAGCGTTATCCCTGCTTTCTCTGTCCCAGTATCGATGTCCCGGAATGCCGAACCTATTGAACAGCATGGAAGCGCGTTGGTCAGGCCTAGTAATACCATCATCAGGATTGTTATCTTCAAGATACTGTTCCATGATAGAAGTAATCGCCCAATATAAGTCTTCGCCAGTTTTAGCGTTATCAAGTTCATCAATATCTAAATCATATTTTGATGCCATAGAATAGATGAAATCTTTTATTTTCTCTATAGCTTTTTTAACGTGTTCCGGCTGTTCCTCAAGTAAAGCGTCCCAGTTAAGCAGCACCTCATTTTCCGGTACATCTAAATCATAGATATTGCCTTTAAGTTCTTGTACGCCGAAGTTTGAGATATTGTTAATCAGGTCGATAGCTTTTTCTGCTCTCTGAATAAAATATTCAGCGTATGACCAACCTGTACTACTTGCTTCTAGTATTCTTTTATATCTTTTTAACTCTTTTTGCCACTTATCGAGTAATTCTTGCTTAATGACATCTAGTGGTTTATAAGTGTCATTGATAATATCAAATACAAGGCTATCAATATCGGATAACACACGCCAAAGAGCTTCATCATCAGGTTCCCCAACTTCTTCATTATCATAATAAGGCAGCCCCCAAAATCTAGAGTCGTCATAATCGAAGTCTGGATTAGTAGTATAAGTAGAACCGTCATTGAAAGAGACAGACATTTTGACTGGAGGATTAGGCAGCCCGAAGCGTCTATAAGTTTCAGCCACGCCTCTAACCTGAGCGGAGTATATTCCATATCCGAACATAGCCCCGCTTTCCCCTGACCCTATATTACGCAGCCGCATTCTGTTGCCCTTAATTTTATATCCTGTTCCATGTAATGCTGGCTGATAGTAGCGTTCAATATCCACATCGGACAAGAAGCCGTCATTCCCCTTGCTGAGGTTGTCGAAGTCGACATTATCCGGATTAGCGTTATTTAGTATGTTTGAGTATTTGCGCAATAAGTCCTGATGAACTTTGCTTTGTGCTTCATTTATGGGGTTATCCTGTTCAGAACTGCCTTCATTGTGGCTGAAATACATATTTTGATTGTGAGTATTAGCAGACTGCTTGTAAATCTCATCATTGTTTAAGCTGAACTCGCCGTTATTCATAGTAGCAGATTTAACCTGATTAGAGGTGAAGATAACGTAATCATCAACACCCCAGACGATCATATCGCGCAAGTTATGGATAATAACGCCGTCATGATTACCGTTACCAACGATACCTTGTCTAACAGCGCGTACAAGTTCATCAGTAGTCTGGAATTTAGTTTCGTGTTTTACTTTGTACCTGCCCTGCTCTTCATTGTATGGGTCAAGGTATTTATTGATATAGCCATTAGCCCACCCTAAGTTAGAGAAAGCCCTTCCGTCATGATGGTGATATAGGGACTTCCCAGTTTTAGTGTCCTCAATCCAGACTTTACCGACACGCTGCCACCGTTTGCCTTCAGCGTCATAGAAGAAAGGATTACGTAGGTTAAGGAAGACGTGATAAATTTCTTTCCCTTCAATGTCGATTGGATGTCCTGAAACTTCGGATGACTGTTTTTCTTTGCCCTTGAAATCCGCGAACCATGCGCCAGTACCTTTTGATTTGTCGCCGTCCAGACTGAAATCGCCGTAAGTATTGAAGATGGTATACCCTTCACCGCCATTACGAGAAATATGAATAACGACAAGAGGCTCGCCATTATTATCGAGAACTTTAGACGCAGTGTCAGGGCTATTCTCCCAGTCTCCAAACCAACGTTTGAAATTAGGAGTGCGAACCTGCAACCATTGCTTTTCAGTTAAGTTAGTATCCTTACCATTTGGAGCTTTCATCCACTGTTTTGTGCCCTCATACTGTCTGCGGATAGCGTCAAGTTGTTCTTGAGGTGTAGTGCGTTCAAGTTCCTCCAGTGTTATAGCATTATCGTTTAAGGCATTAGCAATCCCATCAATCATAGCGTTTTTAGGTTTAGCAGACTGGTAATAGATGTTCGGATTAGAGGTATCGAAGTTGCCGTTATTGTCTGTAGCTGATTTGAACTGATTAGAATTAAATGCGATATAGGATGTGGAATTTATAAAATCTTCAACGCCTTCTTTGACATCTTTTAAGATAACGCCATCGTAGCCTTCATTAAGTGCATGTTTAAGTGCTCTTGTTTGTTCTGCTGTATCGTCTGTAATTTTTTGAGCTATGGTCTCTTCAAAGATTTTAGGATTACGCATATTAACGAAGCAGTCATAAATAGGGCCTGGTGTAACATCGTCATAATCATCGTAATCATCATTCCATACAGAAGTAACGAGTTGTCCGTATTCTCTAGGGAAAACGAATTGATTAGCGACATCATAATTATCTGTAGAGAAAATGCCAATGCCCGCCTCGAAAGAATTACGAAAAATAGGGTTATCCTCCATAGAGCCACGATAGACGACTAAAGGTTCACCGTTTTTGTCAACAACCTTGCTAGCGTTTTTGGGGTCAAGTTCCCAGTCGCCGAACCACCGCTTAAATAATGGGGTTCTGACCTGTACCCATTGTCTTTCGTTGAGGTTGGATTTCTTACCGTTGGGTGCTTTCATCCATTTATCAGTACCTTGATACTTTCTGCGAACCTGCTCCATCTGCTTTTTAGCTTCAGCCACCATAGCTGCGTCAAAAGTATCATCATTGCGCATAGTTTGGTGGTAAATATCCTGATTAGCGTTACTGAAGTCGCCGTTATTGAGAGTGGCAGATTTAGTTTGGAGAGAACTTTGAGCAGAATATTCAGTATTGTAGTAATTTATCCCGTCATAGTCAGGCATAGCCATTAATTCCTGTAATTCCTCGTCATCAAGCCAAGCGATACCGTCATAATTACCCTGAGATAATAACTTCTGCAATTCCTCATCATTGACGATATAGCGTTTAATAACCCTATCAAAATCCTGTTCAATTTGGCTTGTGATTTCGCCGTTACTTAATCTTCGTGAGAAATCTGCGGCAAGTCTATCGTGAATTTCATTGTATCGTTCATCAAAGATAGCATTAGCACGTTTCCCGTATAGTTTTTCTAACAACTCAATAGCTGGATTAGTAGAAGTAACGAGCAAAGGATTACGCATATTAATGAACAAAGGCATAATAACGCCTTTTTTGCCGCGCAGATAATCGTTAGCATAAGCCTTATACGGTGTTAAATATATACCCGGTCCAAGCCAACCTTTTTCACTGCGTTTGAAAGTATTAATGTCCAGTACATTAGTGCCATGATAGACGACTAAGGGTTCACCATTAATATCAAGCACCTTAGAAGCCTGTTCAGGATTATTCTCCCAATCGCCAAACCAAGCCTTAAAATTAGGAGTGCGAACCTGTAGCCACTGCTTTTCGGTTAGGTTGGTATCTTTACCATTTGGGGCTTTCATCCATTGGGCAGTACCTTGATATTTGCGTCGGACATCATCCATCTGACGTTTAGCTTCAGGGGTGAGCATGAAGTCATCAGATTTCAAGACAGACTGCTTGTATATTTCTAAAGCCTCCGAGAACTCGCCGTTATTCTTAGTGGCCGACTTAACGTGATTGGGTTCGAAGATAATGAAGTCATCACCTATAAATTTCTTGCGAGCTTCTGTTATTGATTGCTCCTCATCATCATCAAAATCTTCACCATTACTGTCTCCCATATCGACAACATTTCGAATGATAACGCCGTCATGATTGTTATCGCCTAAAACGCCGCTCCGAACATTTTTAGAAATCTCATCAGTGTCCATGAAAGAGTTACCGACTTTAATATATTCCCAGTTGCTTCCATGAGCATTAACGATATATGGATTACGCAAATTAATGAAGACGTGATAAATATTATCATCATAAGCATAAGACGAACTGACAAGTCTATTTGAAGTAAAGAAAGCCCCTATGCCAGTAGTTCTGAAGACCGAAAAGTCGCTGTGTAAAGTGCCATGATATGCAACGAGAGGTTCACCATTAGCATCAACGACTTTACTAGCATTCTCCGGGTGATTTTCCCAGTCCCCGAACCAGCGTTTGAAGTTAGGAGTTCTGACCATAAGCCACTGATTTTCGTCGAGATTAGAATTTTCGCCGTTTGGAGCTTTGAGCCATTGTTCAGTCCCTTGATACTTCTTACGTACTTGAGCGACCTGTTTAATTGCGCCCTCAGTCAAAGGTTTCCCCGCACTATTGAACTCCTTAGCGATAAAAGAGTTTTCCGAAGTGTCCATGAAGCGTTTGAACTCCTGCTCCTGCTGCTGTTGCATCTGGTAGTAGCTTTCAGTGCCGTTTTCCCCGTAATCTTGCTTGAAGGCCTCAATAGCATCAGTATCACTATCAGGAGAAATACCTAACATCTTAATCAAGTCCGTATTCCATACGACGAAGTTATGAGAGCCTTTTTTATCAACTCTGCTTAACTTATCCCAATAGCGAAGTCCCGGTATGCCAGCCTGATTAAGTAGCATAGAGGCGGCCATATCAGCGCGATTGAAAGTGCCGAATTTCTTACTACGAACCTTTCCTTTCTTGACTAAAGGCTTAAGTAGTTTCTCTAGCCCCTTGTAAAAGCGTTCACCGTTAATAGCCGTTTCAAGAGTTTTAGTATCAAGTCCCCATCCAGCTAATTTCTTGATGATTTTATCCATAGCCTTCTGTACTTTTTCAGGCTGTTCTTTAGTGTCCCAGTTAAGCAGCACGTCATTTTCGGGTATGTCAACTTTATATATGTTGCCGTTAAGAGCTTTACCGATATTAATATCCGATATGTCCTGAAGTATTTTGATTTTTTCTTCTGTAATCTTAGAATTGTCCGAAGTAGCTAATTCATTTTGATAATCCCGCAAGACGCGCTGTCTTATAGTATCAGGGTTAGTTAGTCCTTCAAATTCAGTATACAATTCAATATCGCCTAGAACGTGCCAGATTAAATCATCAGATGTAGGATGAAAGAAGCCTTCCTCAGCATTGGAGTAAGATTTTCCGTCCTTAGTGGTGATAGTAACGGGAGCAATACCAAAGTCCTTCAACCCGAAGCGTCTATAATGTTCGGATACATCAGGATTTTCAGCGAAATACAAGCCATAACCGTAAGCCTGACTACCTTCCCCAGTCCCGACAAACTGCAAGTTGAAGCCGCCACGAACGACCTGTCCCGTTCCCTGATAAGCGTGCTGATTGTATTTCTCTATCTCATCTTCAGAAATTAGAGTGTCATTAGTTCTGCGAATATGAGTAGGCTGTTTAGAGTTGGTGTTGTCAGTTTTATTTTCCCCGTGTAATAGCCTTGCAAGGTCAGTTTCATTTGGTATACTACGTTTCAAGTTCTCGGTGTAGCTTCCTACGGGTAATTGGAACCCAGTTAGATTGTTCCACTGAGAACCTTTTTTAGTATTCAGATACATTAACCTGCCATTATTTACCTGTTCAACGAACCACTCATTATTAACCTGTCCAGTTTTATCATTCTTCTTAGCGTAAATGCTGGCAATCCTGTTTATCTGGTAATTATGCTGCTGAACATCAAGCTGAACCGGTACAACAACAGTTCCGCCGTCCTTGTCAATTATTTCAGTCATGACGACAATGCTGTCATTAGGATGAGTAGCAGAATGGAAAATAGCAATAGGGTCAGTAACGGCAGTGGGTATCTGCTTGATAATGTCAGAGGTAATAGCAGGGTGCTTGTTGAGTATGCTTGTGATTTTGCCTGCGTCCATGTAGATTGGCAGAGATTTAGCGTGAATAAGCTTAAATACTTTAGGGGTATCCATAACTTTGATATGTTCAGCTCCGTTAATCTCGCCTGAAATAACCTTATCTACATTTTCACTCCAAGCCTGAGCTTCGTTATCCTGATTTATTGCTGTCTGGTTATAGCTTTCTACTGCTTGTTTCGGCTTTTTCTTATGTTTATTGAAGTAGTCTATAGCTTCTTTGTCGCTGTCTTCTGAAATGCCCGTAATCTTCAGCTTATTCATATCCCAGATAACAAAGTTGCGTGTCCCGTTCTTGTCTATTCTGCTGCCTCTGTCGAAATAACGAAGACCCGGTATGCCCACCTGATGGAGTAAGAAGGACGCACCCATATCGCCGCGTGTAATAGCCCCAGACTTCTTGAACTCAATCTTTTCGCCGTTCCTTAATCTTTCATTAAATACAGTCTCAAGATATTGATAGATACTCTTACCGGTTAGGGCTTTTTCTTCACCTGATTTGCTAATGGCTTCATTAATGCTAGGGTAACCCCAAGATTGCAGGAGCTTGTTTATCTTTTTTATGCCCTTCTTGATTTTCTCCGGCTGGTCGTCAAAATCAGCGTCCCAGTCTAACAGTTCAGTATTTTCGTCTGCGAGAATGTCAACGTTGTATAGATTACTTTTTTTAATTTCACCTAATTTGAATGATGTCAAGGTGTCGAGAAACTCAAGCTGCCCTTTATAAGCTGCAACAGCACGTTTTAATTTGTTCTTTCGAGCATCAGCAATATTAATTTTTAAGTATGCTCTAAATTTATCTTTAACTTCAGTGAATGAGGCTGTATTATCAATGTGAAGCATATAAAAGATATTTCGTAGTACTGCAACCCCCTCTTCAGAAAGGTTATCAGCAATCCAGTTCCCATTAACAAAATCAATTTTTTGCCCATTCTCCAAAGTTGCGCTTGCACTTCTTATATCTGGTCTTTTGTAAGTTCTAGCCACATCTTCATTCTCAGCTATATAAATGCCGTAACCATAGAGTTGCGAACCTTCACCTGTCCCTATCTTAGAGAGGTCGAATTTGTTTCTTTCAATTGTATTAGGAGTACCGTGAAATCTTCCGGGCTGGCTGTAGCGTTCAATCTGTTCTGGAGTAATGAAAGTCTCACTGTGTTTAGCGAACCGGAGCATATCCATATCCATACGTTTCTGGCTGGCTTCTGTGGGGTGATAGCTCTCTGCAATGATGTCCGTGTATGGATTGCCTTCAGCATCATTGACACCTTCAAGCATGTCGCGTACACTTATTGCGTCCGGACTACTTGAGGTTCTCGCAGCTTGTCCCATTGGATTGGGACTGTTCGGGGAGAAGTAGCCGGACATTTTCTTTGTATATTTCATGTCATAAAGGCTTACTTCATCTATTTCTGCTTGTCCTGTTTCGTATTCTTTCGCTGTCAGTTTCAATACATGCCGTTCACCATCAAGCTCAACAGGTACAAGAAATCTATGAACCTGCTTTAGGTTGCTTTGCTGCCCCTCAACTTTTGTTGCTGACGGTTTTCTGTCTCCATGTGTTTCTACTCGGTATGCGTTGCGTGCTAAGTCATCAAGATATGCTATTGCCTGATATACAACTTCACCGGCTTGTTTTACTGTGTTACGTGATGTGTCAAGAATATGATTTAATCCCTGTTTCGATAATGTTATTGTCAGTCCGGTATGCTGGTTCACTACCTGCCCGTTCTGAAAGCGGCTTATGATTTCATTCTGTGATGACTTGCTGAAAGCCTTAATCCTTTGATAGAACGGAACATCAGGCATAGTTGATTTGAGCTTAACCACATTAACACTGCGGTCTAAATCTACATCGCCATTTAAGGGCGGTTGGTTGTACGTTTCGTTGTTACCCTGACTATTGCGCGTCTGGTAGTGCTCCTCACCCTGTCCTGACACTCTTGCACGTGCCCGTCTGGCTTCTGCATTCGCTGGGTTAGGCACAAATGCAGTATCCTCAAACAGATTATCGAATACAGCTTTTATTTCCGGCAATATTTCTATTTCGTGTTCATACCCGTCTGTACCCGTGTACTTAATGTTGCGGACAGCACCGTAAATCGTACTCATCCACTTTTTGAATGCCTCAAATGCACGTTTCAGCCATGATTTGGGGGCTTGTCCGGCCGCTATGTACTGTTCAAATGCCACTGCAAACTGTTCCTGCGCATTATGCCAGCGTTCGAGTTCTTCTTCTGTGAAGTCGTTAATATTCTTCGTCAGGTCAATATCACTAACTCCAAGCCATTTTGTTAGCGTCTCCCAAGCCTGCCGCAGATTATCAGGGATATTCTCCAGCTTCATTAATTCTTTCAGGTCATCTAAGAATATATGTCCGCCTTCATGTATCAGCGTAGAAGGGTCAGCGTCAATCCAGATAAACTTATTGCCATTCCAATCTGTTCTTATGCTCCCGAACAGTGTAACAACCGTTTCTGCTGGACGTACCAAGTTACCATTTTCATCATATTGTGCACGATTAAATGTTGTATTACCGCGTTGAATACCGTTGCCGAGTTCATATTGGAACTTCAAACCCCAGACTTTATACAGGTCATTTATCTTCATTCCTGCCGCATGGGCTGAAGCCTGAAGCCGTCCTGCATAAAGGTAGCTGTAGTATTTCGCGTCTTCTTTCGATATTAAATTATTATCATCAAATATCTTCTGTATCTTGGATTGTATATCTCTGCGTACATGCTGGAATGCTAATTTTTCTGTCGCACTGTCGAATATCCTGCGGAAGAAGCTGCGTTTATCTTCACGCTTGGGCTCACTTCTGCCCTGATTATTTGGGTGTATCACCTTGCCTTCTGGGGTTGCGTCCAAACGTGTACGGTACTTGTGCCGGTATTCTTCATTGCCGTCAGGTTTCAGCCTGCCGTATTCATCAAGAAACCCGCCTTTATCCAAGTATCTGCGAAGATTTTTCTTTAACTGCTGCTCTACCTGCCCTTTCAGATGTTCGTAGCCATCGCGCATTTGTAACTGCTTCGTGTACGGCGAATACCTTGCTACTATATTTCCTGCTTCATCCTTGATGTTGAAATAACGCCCGAAATACTGTTTTTGGTCTGGGTACTTGTCTGAGAACTCCCCGATTTCAACGCTGAAGTTTTGCTGTCCACCGTCAGTCTCTATACTCATGCTACCGGCTGTCTGTTTTGCACCTTCTGTGTCGGACTGATTGTAGCTCTCACCGTTCAATAACGCATTTATACGGTCGGCTATCCCTCGTCTATTATTCTGTTTCTGTTTACCCGTATTAGTCCCTGTATGCGGGGCTGCTACTGTGCTGCTTTCACCTATTGTCGTATCACTCGGTGTTGCTGTATTCGGTGTGTCAAAATCTTCTGGCTGTGGGGCATTATCATAGAAAGCATTATTGCCTTCCCTATCTATTCGTTCTTTCCATCTTGCCCTGAATCCTTCATTGCTGTCGGGTTTGACTTCTCCGTTACTGTCTAACCAGCCTGCTGAACCTACGTATTCTTTTGAATTACGCATAAAGTCAGACTGGAACTTCTGAAGCCACCTAGTACTATGCTTACGGGCAAAACTAGGGCTGAAGCTGAACCATCCAGTATTAGGGTAATATTCTGCTAGTACTGTCCCTCGCTTATTACGCAGTTCTATTACTCGGCCTCCCCTCCAACGCGTTAATCTATCGTTAGCTTTACTTTCACGCGATACTATGTCAAAACCATATGAGTTATTGTGTACCTTGAAACTGAAACTGCCTATAACTTTTTCTTCGCTGTCAGGTTCAGACGTTCTTTTATATCTGACTGGGTGTAGCTTTCTTCCTCTTCATACCCATGTTGATAGAATACTTCACTGTCCGTATTATCCGCATTTGCCGCATTATCTAATAGGCTGTCAGGCTCATCCTGCACGTCATCGAATGTATCAGTATCCTGTATAACGTTATTATCCTGTTTCCCTAGTGATGTCAATGATGGCAAGCTGTCTGTTGTCTGGGTCTGTGTAGTCTGCACTCCCTGCGTAGTCGTTGTCTGCTGTTCGTCGGGCAGTAATCCCCTAATCGCTCCCTGAATTAAGTCCCTCAGCATGTCTGTACCTTCACCGCCTGAAGATATATTCTCTGTTTCTGCTGGGGATGTTGGCGGAGCGGGCGGTTCTGATGGTGTCGGTGGCGTTGATGGTGTATTCAGCTCTTCACTGTCGGGGAATAAGTCCTTTTTCTCACGTAACACGGGGTTAGCTGTTACACCGGTATCGTGCCAGTAGTTATCTATAGCCACATTCAGCCCCATTATCTGCGATATTATATTATGCAGGGTATTCGCAGCTTCTTCGTTAGGTTCTGTGTCGTTGCCGTAGTTCAGGTATATATCATTTGCCTGTTCGTTTAGCTTGTCTCGTTCACGGATAAGGTTGTTGTATATGTCGAATTTCGCAAATTCATTACCCAGTGCATAACGACCTTCAAGTATCTTGTCTATCCTCGCAAGGTCTTCTTTACCCATTACCTTCCATAATATATCTTGCAACTGGCCTACTACTTCAGGTGAAGTGTTTATATCTGCACCGATATTACTATATATGTCATTCACTTTGCCTTGCAGTGTGCCGTAGACATGTAACGGGTCTGCATTCTCTGCCTGTGTCTGCTTCTTTACGTCTGTAAGATAGCTATTTATATCACTGTATTTCGCGTAATCCTTACTTAGTCTATATTGCGCATCTATGTCTCCCCTTCTAGTCGCAAGTCCACCTGCTCCCAGCAAAAGCTGTGTTAGTATTGTTGAACCTGCTACTTCGGGTGCTAATTCTTTAGCTGTATCCCACCAATCTTTAGACGTATCCGCCAATTCAGGGAAAAATCCTGTAAATCCTGTCCCTTTATCTATAGCACGTTGCGCCGCTGCTTCTATAACATGCTGTGTAGGTTCTTGCAGTACTTCATTAGCAACTTCTCCTAATCCTGCCAATAACCATTTTTTATAGGGATTTACGATGTTGTCTACATACGGACTAAACCAGCCAAGCCCATAATCAAGACCTGCATTTGCTGCTAAGTTAGTCAAAAATAATGCGTTCGCTACTCCAAGTGCTTTATCGTACTGCCCTTGTTCATAGGCATCACCCATAAAACCTCCAGCTTCAGATAATGCCTCTCCTGCACCCGCTATCAATGCGCCTATTAACGGGGTAGCACCCATTACCATTCCAGCAATTATATGTCCTATTGATGTGCCTGAACCTTCAACTAGCCGTGCTGCTACAGACGGGTCTTCACCAAGCATATATGTGCGTATATCGCCTAGGTCTTGTCTTAGTGCCTCGCGTACTCCAAGTGTACCTTTTGCCGCTGAAGTCAGCCAGCTATCTTCATAGGGTGCTCGGTCTTTTATCTGTTCGGGGGTGTACCCAGCCTCAAGCAGTGCATTCACTGTGTCATCGCTAAAACTACTTCTGCCGCTGAACGGGGATATATACTCTACGCCTCTGCCTAGATTACTTAATATGTAGCCTGCACCGCCAACTAGGGTATCATTCATCATTTCACCCATACCCACACCGAAAGCACCGGCCGTATCTGCTAACGGGTTATTCAGCCATGCGGTATTCTGTTCGGGGTTTGTCCATTCTTTCCCCTGTACTTCTGCAAGTGCCTCATCAAAATAAATCCCCCCTGATTTCTCAAGAGGGCTTCTATTCTTTATTTTCGCCTGTTTTATTGCTTCTTCTATACCTGTCATTACCCGTTTAACCTCTCCTGTCTCACGCTAAGAAACCTGCGGGATAAACTCCCCAACTTGTTAATTCTTCTACTCCATTCAGTTTATTTACTCCAGCCTGTATATCTGCATTCGTTGCTTGATTAGCTACCTCTACGCTTGTTGGGACAGCATTAATCTGTGATGGCATAGTAAGAGCTTGGCCATAATCCATTTTCTGATAACTAGGTCTCAAATCTGTGGCTGCTGTTGGGCTGGTAACAGGTGCGGGTGTAACATCACCGCTCGCAGTCGATTGTGTCGGCTGAACGTCCATTGATAAACCAGCAGTTTGTGCGTTACCCTGTGATGAACTATCAGAAGAATTTTCGTCCACCTTCTTATAGCCTTTGCGTTCTAAGTTTTTGTCCACTGTTAGTATGGAATTTGTACCTGGTATCTGACCAGTTCCAGCCCGTTGCACTATATCAAAATACTGTTTTCGCGTCAGTATCTCACCAGTATTCGGATTACGCCACATTACTGGACTGTTGTCATTGTACGTACTTTGCTGCCTTGTCCCTTTAGGGGCTATCTCTTTGTAATAATTCTCCGGGTCTATCCTGTGCCCGTCAACGCTTACCGTCAAGTGCATGTGATAACCATAATCCTTGCCTTCATACCAGTTCCCTATTCCCCTAGTATCATTGCCGGTGCGTCCTGTATTACCTACCTTGCCTATGATTTCTCCTGCTGATACCTGCTGTCCTTCCTTCAGCGGGATACTGCCGTTCTGCATATGGGCTACTGTTATACCTACTTTATGCCCGTTCACTTCACCTTCAAGCTCTACATGATTGCCATAGCCGCCACCGTTTACTGGGTCGCTCGTAAATACCTTCTTTACTGTGAATGTATCTACACCCAAATCTTTCGGGACTTTTATCGGACTACCTTTTGTCGCCTTTATGTCAACACCGCTGTGAAATGAAGTTCCACGTGCTCCATAGCCGCTCCCTTTAGCTCCCTGCACCATCGATGTCCATACAGGCGTATTTGCTGCTTCTGATGATGGCGTAAACGTACCTATTTGATTTATAGATGTCTCCAGCTCACTTTGTTTTTCCTTTAAGGCTTTTATATCTTTCTCAATTACTCCCCTCGCCGTTGGGTCTGTCGTTTTTTCATATGCCTCTTGCTTTTGCTTCAGCTCATTAGTAACCTTGTCATAGTCCTGCTTTAACTGGTTAGCTTGGCTCTGTTGTGTTATACCTGCCGATGTACCTGAACCACCTGTACCGGCATATATTGCGTCTATCTGTGTGTTACAGTTATCTATTTTTTTTTCTATCTCAGCTATTTTTGCGTCTATATCCTTTATTATTGACGAACCTTCGGCACTACTCTCGCCGGTATACGGGTCATAGCCTCCGCCGTTCTTCAGCTCATCACTGCGCTGCTTCCTTAACGTATCAAGCTGTTTAACGTAACTATCCCTCCGGTTTTCGAGCGATTTTATTTGCCCTTTCTGCGTTTCTGTCAATGTCCCAGCCTGCTGAATAGCCTTGCTTGCTTGTTCTCCTACCTTCAAATTATATTCTTGCTGCCACTGGTCTTGCGTTATTGCGCGTCCTTCTCGGTCATATGCCTGTCCTAAGTCAAACTGTCTGCGTTTCTCTCCCAATTCTGCATTGAACTGCCTGCTTTTTTCAGATAACTCTCTGTTCTTGTAGGCATTCTCGGCTATCTGCTGCGGTGTTAAGTTGTTCGTATAGCTGCCCTGCTGTGTGTATTCTCCAGTGCGCGGGTTAAATCCTCCATACAATGTCTTATCTCCGGTGTTGAAGCTGTACGGCTGGGTATATGGATTATCATATTCATACATTTTCTGTCCCTGAGTAGCCATACTTTCTGGGATATATCCATTGATTGCTCCTCGCATTAACACATCTCGTCTGCCTGCTGCGTCCTGTGCCTGTCCGTAACTGTCCGCCAAGTCATTCCGTAACTGCTCCTGCCTGCCCTGCTCCATTGCCTGCATATACGGTAAGAATTCCGCTTGCACTCTCTGCGGGTTCAATCTAGACCAACGGCGCGGCTGTGAGGCCATTGTCCTTACTATTGCGTCCTGCATATCCTGTATCGTTATCGGCGATTGTAATGACTGTATAGGCACTGCTCCAGTTTTGCTTATGTCGTACTTCGGCAGGTTATCGGCCTGTGCTAGTGCGTCGAACTGGGATAGCGCGTTATCTGGCATAGTCTGTGAGGCTCTTGCCCAGGGGTTAGTGTCGTAGCCTTCTAGTGTAGCCTGCCCCTGAAGCTGCGGAGTTAGTCCTCGTTTCTTGTCTAGTTCAGCCATTACTGCTCCACGAAAAGCATTCATCTTGCGGTTGTCTTCATTCTCCCAGTGCCTCTGAAGCAGTCCATTGATTAGCCCTCCTAGTACATTCACTGCCGCTTTCTCTGCCCACGGGTCATATGGCTGGATTATCGTTGCCATTCTCTATATCCCTCCAGTTTTACCCTGCTGCTTCTTGCCGGGCTTCATCCACTGCGGGGCTGACATCCACTCATTACCCTTCCCGCTCATTACATTATCTAGTATCTTCTCAAATACTGTATTCTGCTGATTGTCCATCCCTCCGGTGGCTGTTGATATTCCCATTCCAAGCGGGGCTAATAGTCCGGCATCGGGGATACCTAATCCTGCTAACGTCATCAAACTTCCGGCTGTCTTCCACGGACTTTGTTCTTGTACTACTGTTACTGCCATTAACTCTTCACCTCACTAAAACAAGAAACAATGCGCAAACTTCTTCAAATACTCATTCCAGTATTCAAACGTCATTAATCCTTTACCGATTGCTACTGCAAGTTCTTCCATCTTATTTCTGTCAAAGAACTCTCGCGATATTACGTGCAATAATGCTTCATAGCCAAGTAATCCATATTCTTGTATATCTGCGGCTTTCTTCTCCGGCTCATATATCATCTTGGCCGTGTCAACTTCAAACCTGTTGCATATTCCTAGCTGGCCGTCATTTGCCGAAATAAATCCATTCGCTAAGAAGTTCCAATACCCTTCCGCTTGCGGCGCGTAGGCTTCTTTCTCCTTTTCTCCCTGCGTTATCCTAACCACTTTCACGGGCTTAACGTGTCCGGCTTCATCCACTCTCGCGAACTCATGCCCGATATAGTCCTGACTTCCGGCATTTACTGCTACAAACTTACCTTCTGTCAGGTCAAAGAATATATGTTCTATTATCACTCCTACGTTCGAGCCGTCCTCAAATTCTATGCGTATCACGTCAAATCCGTCTTCATTCTTGCTCTTGAAGAAAGCTGTTAATCCTGCCGAAAACTCTTTGCCCTTATCGAAGTCCCACGCTCGGATTTTGTCCTCTTCCCTCAATTCTGACACGGGGATTTCTTTACCATCTTCAAGCCTCACTAATGTTTCTCCCGTTATACAGCCTCGTGATTTCTGCGTTACTATCGTGTCAAAGTCCTGCCTATTGTCATAGCTGCTCTGCCAGTCCTTCCATAGGTTATACGCTGGAGTTATACCTGCATAGGCTGCTTCATATGCCTGCGAAGGGATTTGTCCTGCTGACTGAATACCAGATAATAGCGAGTTCGTATTATTCTGGGCTGCATTTACTCCCTGTCCCATACCGCTTAGTACTGAGTTATACGCATTAAGATAATTATCACTGTAGGCTTTGGCTGCTGCATTCGAAAGCTGATTTGTTCCTGCTGTCGTTACTGAACTGTTCAATACTCCTCTATTCGCTAATCCATTCAGCATATTACCCATTGAGTTTTGCAGCCCGCTATTCACTGATGCATTCATATTATCCGTTAAGGCACTGGGGATATTTCCCGTTCGGGCTACATCCATCATCTCATTCGTCAGGTTTGTCGTATTCTCGTAGCTCGTAGGCAACTGGGATAGTAAGCTGCTTTGTAAGTTCATTGCGTTATTCGCTGTCTCCTGTGCCTGCTTCCAGCTATCTGCGTCAAAGCTCTGCAAACTTGGATATATACTGTCCAGCAATCCATTGCGTAAGTTCGTTAAGCCTTCTGGTTCAGGGTTTCTTATTGGTATCTTCTGCGTACTCGTCTTACTGCCGCACATCCAAGTCAACCTCCATTTCAGTTCCTAATATATGTGCTTCACATAACCTTTCCCATATCTTAGGATTTCTCTTCGTGAAATACTTTATTCTTTTCACTCCTGCTTTTCTCATCATTTCTATTAACGTTTTTATCCAATATCTGCCGTCCCCGCACATATTTTTCATGTATATTTCATCTTCACTCAATGGGATATACGATACAAATCCATGTTCTAGGTGAAACAATATCTGTTCATCGGGCTGAAGCTCTAATTCCCGGCTGCCTCCATGTTCAGCGTACCAGTCTAGCCACTCGCTTTGTGTCCTTGCTGTCATTCTTTACCTCTTTCTATAAATAACAATAACCCCCAAGCCTAAAAACTTGAGGGGATTTCTTATCACTAAGATTTTCTTGTCACTAGGATATTGTTAGTTCCGTTTCATCAGTCTCTACTAGCACGGCACTCTTCTTGGTCACTGGTACTTTACTAAATAATGCTCCATTAGTTATACAAGTCTGCATAAAGCTGTTCACTGTACTTGCTGTTACATTACTCATAGCATAGGGCCACGTATGGGTTATTGTTGCTCCCGCTGAATCTCCATACTTCAATACTAGCTTATAATCACTCATATTATCACCTCCTATCATTACAGCTAAATACTGCTACTACTCGTCGTCAATACTCGATGTCTTCGTCACTATTAATCCTGTTGGGGTTTTACTCACTATATCTCCCATAGCATCATATACTGCAAATGCCATAGCCATTGTGTAACCGGTGGTTGATATTGTCGGGAAACTAACATTGACCGTCTTTAATTTTCCGGAACTATCTGTACCGTTAGCTAACAGGCCCCTTACTGCTATTTTCGACAGATTCTCTACTACTGCCATCATTCTTCACCTCCTCTTGTGCCTTGTCTTCATCTATCTCTTTATCCCGGAGTTGCTCGAATTTATCACGTAACACCTTCGGGAATGGCACTCCTAATCTATATGCATTCTCCATTATGCTTATCCCTTCGTTACTGATATAGAATAAAACTACTGCCGTCCGGATCGCATCACTATCTTGTAGAAATGTCTTGTCCATTAAGTTAGCTACTCCTACAAGACAGAACATAATACATTTCTTTAATATTCCTTTAAGACCAATTCTTGAATTGATATGACCTTCAACACCTGCAACGGAAACCCCAGAGAAATAATCAACGACTGACATAGCAACGAGAACTTTAATGAATCCGTCCATACCACCAAAGAACCAAGCAGCTACGCCAATGATTGAACCAAGTATAAAATCTATCCATGTTTCATTCATGGCCGTATCTCGTATAAATTCTTTCTCTTTCCGCCGCAGTCTATATGTATGAAGTTCTTGCGCTTGTATAGTATGCAGTAGTCCATGTCCGGTAATTTCCCCTGTGCCTTCAAGTCCTTCACTACCTCAAACATTCTCGGTGCCCCAAGACTGCATGACAGATCCGCGGCCAAGCCCTTAGTGTGCTTACTGTTCCTTACGCCGCCAATTCGGGAGTTATGATACTCACACCTATAACCGGAATTTACCCGAACCGGTACACCTAATGCTTCACGTATAGTCTGACACATATTCAACACGCGCTGGTCTATCAGGTTTTCCCCGCAATGATGACAGTTGAATTCCGCTACCTTAAAGTTCTGGGTGTCATGAGCCTTCATTATTCGTAGTCCTCTCCGGTTATCTGCGTATACTCCTCCGCAGTAATCCAGCCCTTAAGCACTGCATCACGGAGCTTGCGTTCATTCCATAATCCTAGACCGTAGAATTTCTTTACCTGTTCGAATTTCTCACTCATTACAATTCAACTCCTGTCATCATGGCAATGTATTCTATATTCGCCTGCATTCTCATTTCCGCAAGCTCATTAGGGTCATACGGTGCAAGGTTCAGCACCCATTCATCAACATACGGGTCATGAGTTATCCCCGCAAATCTCAGAGTGTCATATGTCCCTTCAAGGTACGGCATCTCACCTTCCTGCAAAGGACTGTCATCACGTTCTATAGTAATC
>ERZ842401.1614-NODE-1614-length-31832-cov-5.993360_pt1 | contig 31832 bp, 47 predicted proteins | sample MGYA00521270_ERZ842401 | MGnify/ENA primary metagenome ERZ842401 (study PRJEB31892, sample SAMEA3878208) | bioreactor metagenome | biome: Moose rumen | place: Sweden | collected 2011-10 | study: EMG produced TPA metagenomics assembly of the PRJEB12797 data set...
GATTCAAATTTAAAAGAGGAATGATACAATCTTTAAATAATAATTTAACGGCATAATTAAAAAATATATTAGACTCCACAATTTCTTTTTTCATAGATTTTTTATCAAATATTTTAGCACAGCCATAAAATGTATCAATATCTTGAATTGAATCAAATATTTCTATTTTCTCTTCATCTGTCATATTATACGATTTAATTTCTTTATCAAAAGGTATATTTTTATTAACCTTAATTTTTTTATTTATTTTCTTATATAATGAAGTAACTTTATTTTTATCACTCAAAAACACAAAATATCCACCGACAGAAAAAAATTTTGTATTGCTATTTTTATGAATAGAACCACTTTCATCTAGATAAACATAAATTTTCATAATTATCACATCCATTTACATAATACTAATTTTTTAAAATAAAGTCCATTATATAAAAGTTACATTTTTAAATTCATCCTGCCTATGCGCTAAAAGCCAAAATTAACATGACTTTATGAAAATCTTAATATAAGAAAACCATAAATAATAGCTCGAATAAAAGTAATAGCAAAAACTTTTGCTATTTATTTATAGTTAATTTTTTTGTAAATGATTCACTTATTGAATTTTCTTTAACATAATGTGATACTGACATAAAATTCTCATCATATGGATATTTTCTTTGCCCAAATTCTAACCACATATCAGACCAAGATTGTCCATTTTCAAGTAATTGCTTAACGAATTCATTATTTGCTGTTGCATTACCTTCTTGATGTTCTAGATCTACACAACCTTCTTGATCATATAATTTACTTTGAATATCACATTCCAATTTATCACATTGATATGCAAAGATTGCTTCTGGAGTTTCATGAGAATCAAATTCTAAGAATAATGATTCTATTTGCTCTCCATCTAATAATGAAGATAATATGTTATGAACTGCTTCATGTTCTATTTTTTCTTTTTCTTCTCTACTTATCTGAAATTGAGTTAAATCTCCAATTATTGTTTCACCTAATTCATGAATTGCTAACATATAGATAACTTTCATAATATCTAAATCATATTGATATTCAGACTTCATAGCTATAGCTAACATTTGAACTCCAAATATGTGTTCTGCAATACTTTCAACTCTTTCTCTTTGTACTTTCCAATCAACCCATCCAGTTCTAATAACATCTTTTAACTTATTACATAAAACATAATAATTAACTACATTTTGTTCTTTAGACATATAAATCCCCCTAACGAGAAATTATTATACACTATTTTAAGATAATTACAATATATTAAAAGAATTTGCAATATTATTCATTTTGCAAAAATTTTGTAGCCTACCTGTAGCTTACGACGCTAGAAACGTTCAAAAAATCAATTTTTTAGACATGCAAAAAAGCTCGCATAAAGCGAACTTTTGAAATATTGAAACTATCTCTTTGAGAATTGTGGAGCACGACGTGCTTTCTTTAAACCTGGTTTTTTACGTTCTTTCTTACGAGAATCACGAGTAATGAATCCAGCTCTCTTTAAGATTTTTCTATAACTATTTTCTGAATCAGCAGGTGTTGTTGAATCATACTCAAGAAGTGCTCTAGTTATTCCTAAACGGATAGCTCCAGTTTGTCCAGAGAATCCACCACCAGTTACTTTAGCATCTACATCAAATAATTCTTTTGTGTTAGTTGCTTCAAGTGGTTGCATTAAATCCATAACTAATACTTCGTATGGTAAATATTCATGTACATCTTGTCCATTAACAGTTACTTTTCCTTTACCTGGAGTTAATGTTACACGAGCTACAGATGTTTTTCTTCTTCCTGTTCCAGTATAAACTTTCTTTTCGTTTGCCATTATTTAACCTCCATAACTTCTGGTTTTTGAGCTGTATGTGGATGTTCACTACCAGTATAAACAAATAACTTCTTATACATTTGACGTCCTAAACGATTATGAGGAAGCATTCCTTTTACTGCTCTTTCTACCATTTCAATTGGATATCTTTCTTGCATTTCTCTAGCTGTTCTTTCTCTTAATCCTCCTGGATATCCAGAATGATTATAATACATTTTCTTATCTAACTTATTTCCTGTTAGAACTGCTTTTTCAGCATTTACGATGATTACAAAATCACCACAATCAATATTTGGTGTATAAGTTGGCTTATGTTTACCTCTTAAGATATGAGCAGCTTTAGTAGCTACACGTCCAAGTGGTTTACCTTCAGCATCGATTACATACCATTTGCGTTCAATTGTCTCTTTCTTTTGAACATAACTATTCATAATTTTTCTCCTTTATCCATTACTTAAATTAAGTTTTCCCAGGACTTAATTTATGTGGGGATATTTCAATGTACCAGTTAGAATTATACTAAAAAAACCTTATAAAATCAAGGCTTTTTTACAACTTTTACAAATAATTTGATGATATTTTTACATTTTTATATATATTTATTAAAAATTGAGTTTTTTTATTCTTCAATTATGTATTTTTCTAAATTATCATAAAGAACATTTACTAAATATAATCCTTCTGCTGGAGCTGTAACACCATTCTTTTTTCTAGATTTACTTTCTAGTATTACTTTAACCATAGAAGGCTCTATTTTTTCTTGTCCTACTTTAAATAGTATTCCAACCATATTCCTAACCTGATAACGAAGGAATCCATCACCAATAAATTTAAATATATATTTTTCAGGATTAGAAATATCTTTTTCAATATATGCTTCTTTTATTGTTCTAACACAATTATCTTTAGTTTCATTTTCTGTTACAAAAGCCCTAAAGTCATGTTCTCCAATAAAATATTTAATAGCCTCATTCATTTTATCAATATTTAATTGATAATTATATTGATAAACATAGTTTCTTTCAATCGGGTTATATTCACCTGTATTTAAAACATAATGGTATTCTTTTTCTACAACGTTAAATCTTGCATGAAAATCATCCTTAACTCTCCAAGCCTTAATAACATGAATATCATCAGGTAAATTGCTATTCATTGCTCTTTTTAATTTATATGGAGTTATCTCAACATCAATATCTAAATGAGCATATTGAGAAAAGGCATGAACTTTTTTATCGGTTCTTCCTGTTGAAACAACATCAGTTTTAACATCATTATTAATTTTTCTAGCTGCAAGTTCTAATCTTTCCTGTATCGTATCAAGGCCAGGCTGAATCTGATAACCAGAGTAAGCAGACCCATCATATGAAAATTTAATTAAATATCTCATAACTCCTCCTATAAAAGAGCAGAAAAACAAAATATAATTATAGTTACAACTAAATTACTAATGTCATAATAGTTTATATAATTATCAAAATAAGTTTTTTTATTAAAAAACAAACGTTTTTCAAACTCTAAATTAATAGTTTTTAAATCATTAATACTTTGCATAAATATTAGTTTCAGATCAGAAAAAACATTTTTACTAACATGATAATAATCAAATTTATTGTAATTATTTAAAAATACTCTTGGGAATATCATAAAAAATATAATTATTTTTTTATAAAAACGATTTTTAGATAAAACTGAAAGAGTTATTAACAAATCTTTTTTCTTTAAATCACGAGTTATCCACAAAAAAATGTCAAAAAACAGTAAAATTTTACAAAAAAACATGAGTTTTCCACAGAAATTGTTGAAAACTGCACATAAAAGTGCTAAAATCTGAACTTTTTTTGTTTTTTTTCGAAAAACTGTGGATAAAAATAATAAAGTTAAAATTACAATAAATATTCTATTACTAATAAAAATACAAGATAAAACCGAAATCCCCAATGAAAACATTAATATATATTTGTTTCTTTTATACATGTTTGTAAATATCTTTGATTAAATCACGAATATCTCTGTGATAATCAATCTTTACATCCTTCATCTTTTTAGCAAGATGAGTAAATAAAACAATATCGGGAATTTCAAAATCATTCTTTTTAAGTGTTTCCACTTGTTGATAAATTTCTTTAGTATCTCCTTCCATAAAAACAGTACTATCTTTAAGCAATATAACCTTCTTAGTATACTTATAAAGCATTTCAGAATCATTACTTGCTATTACTATGTTTATACCAAATTTATCATTTAATTGATCTATAAGTCTTGCAAACTTTTTTTCATTCTTATTATCCAAATAAAGAAAAGGTTCATCAAATAATATCATCTTAGGATTATTTAATAAAGCAGTTGCTAAACTTAAACGCATCTTCTCACTAGATGAAAGTGAAATAATATTTCTAGTTAAAAACTTTTCACTAAGACCAACAATTCTAAGAGAGTCCTCTATTTTCTTCTTTGGATCATGAATATTAAGTTTATAATATTGAATATAAAAATTCATATATTCCATAATAGTATTAAAAGATAGCATATTACTAAAATTACAATCAACAAGACTAACCTGTTTAACAATACTTAACTTATTCTTAGAAGTATATTTTTCTCCATTATACTTAATAGTTCCTCTACCACTTAAAACACCATTTAATAAACGCAAAACAGTTGACTTACCTCTACCAGTAATACCAGTAATTACTCCATCTTGAATCTTAAAAGATAAATTAGTTAGTTCATTATATGAAAGTTTATTAATAATTATTTCCATAACAAATCAACCATCCCTTCCATATCTAGAACAGTTTCTTTAATTAAATCATAATCTTTTAATTTAATAGATAAATCTAACATAAAAGGCATATTTAAACCTAATTTATTAATAACATTATCATCCTTTAAAATATCAAGAGGTTTTCCGCTAAGTGCAATAGTTCCTTCATCAAATAAATAAAGATAATCTGTATCTAATGTTTCATCCAATTTAGATGTAGACATAATAATAGTTGTTCCAAATTCTTTATTGAAAAAATGAAGAATTTCTAAAAACTTCTTTCTCTCTTCTTTAGACATCATGTTACTTGCATCATCTAAAAACAATAATTTAGGTTTATGAACAACAGCTAAGGCAAGAAGAACAAGTATCTTCTCACTTCTATTTAAATAATTTGGATTAAATTTTTGATATTTAGTAAGTCCTAATAATTTAATTATAAAATCATACTGATCTTTTCTTTCTTCATCAGACATATTTAAATTATTCAAAACAAACATAACTTCATCTTTAATATTATCAAAAAGAAAATTAAACTTATCATTAATTAGAACAATACCAATCTGTGAAAACAAATCAGTCTTATTAATACTTTCTAATTCTTTACCATTAAAATAAACCATATTTTCCGTTTGAATTAATCCGCTTAATATTTTAATTAATGTTGTCTTACCGCATATATTAGAACCTGAAATAGATATAAAATTACCTTCTTTAACATCAAAAGAAACATCTTTTAATATTTTTTTATAACTTAAGTTCTTAACAGATAAAATTAAATTGCTTTTCTTCATAACAACACCTACTTAAAGTTTATTTTCCAATTTTTCTCTTTTGAATTTTGTAAGTAGCCTTAAGCAAATATTTATCAGAAACAAATCTAGAGAAAAAATTAGCAAGTTTCATTTTAACCCCAGGTATTATAATTCTTTTTTTCTTAAACATTTCATTTATTGCATATTCTGCAACATCTTTAGCTTGCATAGGTTTAACACTAAAATTTACATTTGCAACCTTATTAAAATTTGTGTCAACAGGGCCAGGACATAAACAAGAAATCGATACATCACTCTTTCTCTTTTTTAGTTCATACCATATAGCATTAGTTAAGCTAGTAACATAAGATTTAGATGCATAATAAGTAGCCATTAAAGGCCCTCCTGGCATAAAACTAGCAGAAGATGATATATTTAATATATAACCTGAATTTCTTTCTAACATGTCCCTTAAAAATGATTTTGTGAGTATATGAAGAGCTTTAATATTAGTATTAATCATTTCTAATTCTTTAGCTATAGGTACAGTCTCAAAATCACCACAAGCTCCAAAACCAGCATTATTAATTAATATATCTATTTTTTCAGATCTAGTAACTACATATAATTCCTTAACTTTTTGTTCACTAGATAAATCAGTTACAATTATAGTAGATTTCGTAGGTAAAGTTCTTTGAAGATTCTCAAGTTTCTCACGAGATCTTGCAACTAAAATAAGTTCACATTTCTGTTTAGCAAGTATTTTAGCCATCTCAAGTCCTATACCACTAGATGCTCCAGTTATTAATGCCTTCATATTATCACCCCATTAGATTTATTATAACATAACACAAAAAATAAAAGAAGTAGAAACATGTTCTATCTTCTTATTTTATCTTATTATTTATCAGCTTTTTTTGAAGATTCATCAACTAGTTTTAAAATAACCATTAATGAATCATCTCCACGACGTTCAGTAAGTTTTAAAATTTGAGTATAACCACCATCACGTTCAGCATAACGAGTAGCTAAATCATCAAAAACTTTACTAACAACTTCTTTATCATTATTTAAGAAAGCAAGTGCTTTTCTTCTAGATACTAAATCACCTTTTTTACCATAAGTTATCATTTTATCAACGAACTTACGAACTTCCTTAGCACGAGTTTCAGTTGTAGTAATACTTTCATTTGTAATTACTTGTTTAGTAAGTGTAGAAAGCATACTTTTTCTATGTTTATTATCACGTCCTAATTTTCTATATGCCATAGTACATCCTCCTTATATTAATCTTCATCACGTAATGTAAGACCCATGTCTCTAATTTTATCTAATACCTCTTTTAAAGATTTCTTTCCTAAATTACGTATTTTCATCATATCAGATTCACTCTTATCAACTAAATCTTGTAATGTATGAATTCCTGCTCTCTTTAAGCAATTATAAGCACGAACTGAGAAATCTAAATCTTCTATAGATGTTTCTAAAGCTTTAGTTTTTGGATCTTCTGTTTTTTCAATCATAATTCCACTAACATCAGCAATAGAAGATAAATCTGTTAAGATTTCAAAATGTTCAATTAATATTCTTGAAGCAAGAGCAATAGCTTCTTCTGGTTTCATTGAACCATTAGTCCATACATCTAAAACTAATTTATCATAAGTTTCATTTTGACCAACACGAGCTGGTTCAATTTCATAAGAAACTCTTTCAATTGGAGAATATGATGAATCAATGGCAATTACTCCTGTTTGCTTAATATCAAGTAATTTTTTGTTGATTTCACTATCAACATAACCACGTCCATTAGTAACAGTAAGTTCCATGTTTAACTTACCACCTTCACTTAATGTAGCGATTACTTTATCTTTGTTGATAATTTCAACATCAGCATCACATTCAATATCACCAGCAGTGATTTCTCCTTCTTTTTCTACATTTAAACGAAGTGTTTTAGGACCATTTGAATAGTTCTTAACAACAACTCCCTTTAAATTTAATATAATTGTAGCTACATCTTCATAAACACCATCAATTGTTTGGAATTCATGAAGAACACCATCGATTTTTATACTACTAATAGCACTACCTGGTAAAGAAGAAAGCATAACTCTTCTTAGGGCATTACCTATAGTATTACCAAAACCTCTTTCTAATGGTTCTAATTCAAATCTTCCATAAAAATTATTTTCTATAGAATCAGTAATTTTATAAACTGGTTTTTCAAATTGTAACATGTAATTAACCTCCTTTAATTATCTTTTAAACACTATCCACGTGGACGTTTTGGTGGACGACATCCGTTATGTGGAATTGGTGTTACATCATTAATTGCTGTTACTTCTAATCCAGCAGTTGCAAGTGAACGAATAGCAGTTTCACGTCCTGGTCCTAAACCTTTAACGAATACTTCTACTTTACGCATACCCATATCATAAGCAGCTTTTCCTACGTTTTCAGCAGAAAGTCCTGCAGCATATGGAGTTGATTTTTTACTTCCTTTAAATCCTAGTGCTCCACTTGATGCCCAACTAATAACATTACCATCTTTATCAGTTATAGTAACTATAGTATTATTAAATGAAGATGAAATATGAGCTACACCTTCAGGCACATTTTTCTTAACTTTTTTCTTTCTAGTTTTATAAGCCATGATCTACCCTCCTATCATTATGCTTTCTTCTTATTAGCAACTGTTTTTCCTCTACCTTTACGAGTACGAGCATTTCTATTAGTTCTTTGACCTCTTACAGGTAGACCTTTTTTATGTCTAGTTCCTTCATAAGAATTAATTTCCATTTTAGTTTTAATATTCATTGTTACTTCACGACGTAAATCACCTTCAGTTAAATGATTATTAATTTCATCACGAAGTTTTACTAATTCATCTTGAGATAATTCTCCAGCTTTTTTAGTTGGTTCAACACCAGCTTTAGCACAAATATCTTTTGCTAAATTTCTTCCAATACCATAAATATATGTTAAAGAAATAACGATATGTTTATCATTTGGTATATCTACACCTTTAATACGTGCCATTTAATTCACCTCCAATTAACCTTGTCTTTGTTTATGTTTAGGATTCTTTTTACAAACAACCCTAACAACACCTTTACGTTTAATAATTTTACAATCTGCACAAATTGGTTTTACAGATGGTTTAACTTTCATAATATTCCTCCTATTACTTACGATATATTATACGCCCACGTGTTAAGTCATATGGAGAAATTTCCATAGTAACTTTATCCCCTGGTAGAATGCGAATATAGTTCATTCGTATTTTACCAGAAACGTAAGCTTCTATTACATGGCCATTTTCAAGTTCTACTTTAAATTTTCCACCTGGAATTATTTCTAGAACTTTACCTTCCATTTCGATTGTATCATCTTTTGCCATCTTTCCACTCTCCCGTCAAAATTTCGTATCCATCTTTGGTTACTGCAACAGTATGTTCATAGTGAGCAGATGGACTGTGATCTTGAGTTATTATAGTCCAATCATTATCATCAACATAAATCTCTGGACTTCCTAATGTTAACATAGGTTCAACAGCTATTACCATTCCCTCTTTTAAACGAGGTCCAGTTCCTGCTCTACCATAATTTGGAACATCAGGTGCTTCATGTACATCAGTACCAACACCATGACCACATAATTCTTTAACTACTCCTAAACCATGCTCTTCAGCATAAGTTTGAATAGCATATCCAATATCTCCTACCCTATTACCTGGTTTAACTTGTTCCAATCCAATGAATAATGATTCTTCTGTCCATTTCATTAAATCTTCAAGTTCTGGTGATATTTCACCAACTTTATAAGTCCAACCAGAATCACCATGGTAGCCTTTATAACATGCACCAATATCAAGTGTGATAATATCACCATTTTTTAACTTTCTATCACTAGGAAAACCATGAACTACTTCATCATTTAAACTAATGCATAAAGCACTTGGAAATCCTTCATAACCTTTGAAAGAAGGAGTACAATCATGATCTCTAATAAACTTTTCAGCAAGTTCATTAAGCTCATTTGTAGTAATCCCTTCTTTAATCATAGGTTTTAAGTATTGATGAGTAAGATAAACAACATAACCAGCCTGTCTTAATAATTCTATTTCTCTAGGACTTTTAATAGTTATCATATCATCACACCTTTCAATTAGCTTCTTTAATTATTTCATCTATTTGTTTTGAAATTTCTTCAATAGTTCTATTTCCATCAATAAAATGTAAGACCCCTAAATCTTTATAATGATTAATAATCTTTTCAGTATTTTTTTCATAAGTAGCAAACCTATTCTTAAACGCTTCTAAATTATCATCACTTCTTTGATATAAATCTCCACCACAATTATCACAAATAGATTCATTTTTTGGTTTCATTAAATCATTATTAATATTAAATACTGATCCACAGTTTTTGCAAACTCTTCTTCCAGTTATACGTTTTTCAAGAATATCTTGATCAACTTCCATAACAATAATAATTCCTAAATCATAACCAACTTTTTTTAAAATATCATCATAAGCAACTGCCTGCTCGTAATTTCTTGGAAACCCATCTATTATAAAACCATTCTTACAATCATCTTTTGATAATCTATCAACAATTAATTGATAAGTTAGTTCATCTTTAACAAGAAGACCATTAGCTAAAGTTTCAGCAACATAGTTTCCTATCTCAGAGTTCTCTTTTGAAATATCTCTTAATATATCTCCAGTAGAAATATGTGGAATATTATATTTATTTACAATTATTTCTGCTTGAGTACCTTTACCAGCCGCAGGCGGCGCTATAAACATTATATTTTTCATTTTATCTTCTACTATACCCCTTTTTATAATTACGTGCAAGCAAACTTCCTTCTAATTGTTTATATGTTTCAAGTGCAACACCAACAACAATTAGAATTCCAGTTCCTCCTATTGAAACACTAGTAGGTAAATCTGAAACTGCTGAGAATAATATTGGTATTCCAGCAATAACTGTTAAGAACACAGCTCCTAAAACAGTAATTCTAGAAAGAATAGTTCCTAAATATTTTTCAGTATCCTTACCAGGTCTCACTCCAGGAATGTAACCTCCATTTTCCTGTAAATTTTTAGAAAATTCATCAGGTCGCATCTGAATAAATGTATAAAAATATGAGAATAAAAATATTAATACAGTATATAAGATAAAGCCAGTTGGAGTAGTATAACTAATATACTGTTGAACAAATAAAGAAAATCCTTTCTTATTTATTACAGCAGCAAGTATACTAGGAATACTTAATAAACTTGATGCAAAAATTACTGGCATAACATTTGCTGAATTAATTTTAATTGGTACATAAGATTGACTTTGAGAATATGAATTTGTTGACTTATTAGCATATTGAATTGGAATTCTTCTTTCAGATTCTTGAATGAAGATAACACCAACTAATATAGCTACATAAATAAGTGCAAATAAAACAAATTTTAATATTCCAAACACAGTTTGTTGTGCTCCATCAAATGTAACCAAACTTTGAAATGCAGTAACAAACATTTCTGGAAGAGTAGCAATAATACCAGCCATAATTATTAAACTAATACCATTACCTATTCCTTTTTCTGTAATCTGATCTCCTAACCATAATAAGAAAGCAGTACCAGCTGTTAATATTACAGAAATATATAAATAATCAAGTGGGCTTCCTGTTTTACCATAAAAGGCGAATGAGAATGCATATCCTTCAATAAAAGCAAATACAATACCCATATATCTTGTTATTTGATTTAATTTTTGTCTTCCAGTATGTCCTTGTTTTGCAAGATCTGCAAAGTATGGAAATATATCCATTTCCAAGAGCTGCATAATGATTGATGCAGTAATGTAAGGCATAACCCCTAAAGCAAATATTGAGAATCTTTTAAAAGCTCCTCCACCCATAGAATTTAATAAATCCAAAAAATCATAACTATTAGATACATTATTAGTTCCTGGAACTCTTATAGAACATCCAATAATAAATATTGCAAGTACTACAAAAGTAAAGTAAATTCTATGTCTTAAATCCTTATTACTAGGAGTAAATAATTGCTTCATGGTTTTAAACATACTAGATCACCTCAGCAGTGCTTCCTGATTCATTAATCTTATCTAAAGCAGACTTTGAAAATTTATGAGCTTTAATAGTTAATTTTTTCTCTAAATTTCCATTTCCTAATACTTTAATACCAGAAAGTTGTTGTTTAACCATTCCTGTTTCACTTAATAAAGCAGGAGTAACAACAGTACCGTCTTCAAATACATTTAAATCTTCTAAGTTAATAACAGCATATTCTGTTTTAAACTTAGCATTAGAGAATCCTCTCTTTGGAATACGACGGTATAAAGGTAATTGTCCACCTTCAAATACAGGATTTATACTAGCTCCACTACGAGCCTTTTGTCCTTTTTGTCCTTTTCCACTTGTTTTTCCTAATCCACTACCAGAACCACGTCCTACGCGTTTTTTACTATGAGTAGCTCCGATATTTTTTTCTAATTCATGTAACTTCATTATCCTAATATCTCCTCTACTGTTTTTCCGCGAAGTTTAGCAACTTCTTCTGGTGTCTTAATTGATTTAAGACCATTGATAGCAGCTTGTGCCATGTTTAATTTAGTTCTTGCACCTAAAGCTTTAGAAACAACATCACGAACTCCAGCAAGTTCAAGAACAGCACGAACTGAACCACCAGCAATGATACCAGTACCAGCCTTAGCAGGTTTTAATAATACACGTGCAGCTCCACTAGTTCCAATTGCTTCATGAGAAATTGTTCTTCCATCAATTAAAGGTATTTGAATTAAATTTTTATTAGCATCTTGAATAGCTTTTTTAATTGCATCTGGTACTTCATTAGCTTTACCAGTACCTAATCCAACTTTTCCATTTCTGTCACCTACTACAACAGTTGCTGAAAAACGTCTTTGACGTCCACCTTTGTTAACTTTAACAACGCTTTTAACATCAATAACTAATTCTTCAAGTAATTTTGCTTTAGGTTCCATGTTTTTCTTTTGCATAATACCCTCCTATTAGAATTCTAATCCATTTTCACGTGCTGCATCTGCTAGAGCCTCAACACGTCCATGATAAAGGTATCCACCTCTATCAAATACTACTTTTGTAATTTTGGCTTTCTTTGCTTTTTCAGCAATACTTTTACCAACAACTTTAGCTGCTTCAATATTACTTCCATTAGAAAGTTTTAAATCTTTATCTAATGAGGAAGCAGATACTAAAGTAGTTTTTGTTTCATCGTCAATAATTTGTGCATAAATACCTTTATTAGAACGGAATACGCTTAATCTTGGTACAGCACTATTTCCCATAAGTTTAGTACGAATACGTTTATGACGAACTAAACGCATACTATTACGAGATTCTTTCTTTATCATAACTTATTCTCCCTTCCTACTATTTAGCAGCTTTCTTTCCTTCTTTACGAATAATATGTTCATCTTTGTAACGAATTCCTTTACCCTTATATGGTTCAGGTTTTCTTACTTCTCTAATTTCTGCAGCAAATTTTCCAACTTGCGCTTTATCAATACCTTTAACAATGATTTCTGTATTACTTACAGCTTCTACAGTTAATCCTTGAGGTACTTTCATCTCAACAAGATGTGATTTACCAGCTTTAATAGTTAAATTTGATCCAGAAACTTTGAAATTGTAACCAACACCAATAATTTCAAGACCCTTACTATAACCTTCTGTTACACCTTTAATCATGTTAGTAATTAATGCATTCATTGTTCCATGATTAGCTTTAGCTGATTCATTAGCTCTTTCAAGAGTAATAGTTCCAGCATCTTGTTTCATCGTGATTTTATTAAGCATTTTTTGCTCTAATGTTCCTTTAGGACCAGTAACTTTAACAATTCCGTTTTCTTCAGTTACAGTAACTCCTGCAGGGACCGTTATTATACGATTTCCAATACGGCTCATTTTCTTTTCCTCCTATATAATTTACCAAATATAAGCAAGAACTTCTCCACCTAAATTTTGTTTACGTGCTTCTTTATCTGTCATTATTCCTTTTGATGTAGAAATAATTGCAATTCCTAAACCATTAAGAACTCTTGGTAGTTCTTCACTTTTAGCATAAACACGAAGTCCAGGTTTAGAGATTCTCTTAAGTCCAGTAATAACTCTTTCTTTTTTATCAGCATATTTTAAACTAACATTAAGAGTTCTTCCTTCAACTTTATAATCATTTATAAATCCTTCTTCTTTTAAAATTCTTGCGATTTCATTTTTTATTTTAGAAGTAGGGATTTCAACGTTTTCATAACGCATTTGGTTAGCATTACGAATACGTGTTAACATATCTGCAATTGTATCTGATACTACTGCCATAAATATATCCTCCTTTCCAAATTACCAGCTTGATTTCTTAACACCTGGTATTTGTCCTTTATAAGCTAATTCTCTAAAACAAATACGACATATACCAAATTTACTCATAACTGCATGTGGTCTTCCACAACGAGAGCAACGAGTATATTCACGTACTTTGTATTTTTGTTTTCTATTAGCTTTTACAATCATACTTTTTTTTGCCATTTTACCCTCCAATTACTTTCTAAAAGGAATTCCTAATTCATTTAATAAGTCAAATGCTTCTTCATTTGTTTTAGCTGTAGTTACGAATACTATATCCATACCACGAACTTTAACAACATTATCAAATTCTATTTCTGGGAATATTAATTGTTCTTTAATACCCATAGTATAGTTTCCACGTCCATCAAAAGCTTTAGGACTTAATCCACGGAAATCTCTAACTAAAGGTAAAGAGATAGAAATTAATTTATCCATGAATGTATACATATTTTCTCCTCTAAGAGTAACTTTACATCCAATTGATTGTCCTTCTCTTACTTTAAATCCAGCTATAGATTTTTTAGCTTTTGTAACAACTGGTTGTTGACCTGAGATTAATTTTAAATCTTCAACAGCAGCTTCTAATAATTTAGAATTAGAAGTAGCATCTCCAACACCCATATTAATAACTATTTTTTCTAGTTTTGGCACTTCCATTATTGACTTATAATTATGTTTACTTTGTAAACTTGGAACAACTTCATTTAAGTATTTTTCTTTTAGGCGGTTCATATATTAATACCCTCCTTCCAATTAATCAAGCTCAGCGTTTGATTTTTTAGTGATTCTTATTTTTTTACCATTTTTATTAGTTGTATGTCCTATTCTAGTTCTTTTCTTAGTTTTAGGATCTACAATCATAACATTTGAAACATTGATTGGAGCTTCCATTTCAATGATTCCTCCAGTGCTATTAGCTGTTTCACGAGTATGTTTCTTAACTATATTAACTCCTTCAACAACTACTTTATTTTCACTTCTTAATGTTTTAATTATTTTTCCTGTTTTACCTTTATTAGAACCAGCGATAACTACAACTTCATCTCCAACTTTAAAGTTCATATTATCCTCCTCTTATAGTACTTCTTTTGCTAAAGATACTATTTTCATATAATCTTTATCACGAAGTTCTCTTGCTACTGGTCCAAAAACACGAGTTCCAACTGGACTCTTGTCATCACGAATGATAACACAAGCATTGTCATCGAATTTAATATAGCTTCCATCTTCACGACGAACACCTTGTCTACTACGAACGATAACAGCTTTTACAACTTTTCCTTTTGGCATATTTGAGTTAGGAATAGCATCTTTAACTGTTCCAACTACAACATCACCAATATTAGCAGTCTTAACTTTACTACCTCCAAGTACACGAATTACTAATAATTCACGAGCTCCGGAGTTGTCAGCGACTTTTAATCTACTTTCTTGTTGTAACATAAAATCCTCCTTCTAAAGCATTAAATAATTACTGCTTCTTTTACTATTTCTTTTAAATAGAAATGTTTTGTCTTAGAAATTGGTCTTGTTGATACTATACGAACAACATCTCCAACTTTTGCTTTATTTGTTTCATCATGTACTGCGTATTTTTTAGACGACTTAACTCTTTTATGATATAAAGGATGAGTCTTATAAGTTTCAACTAAAACAGTAATAGTTTTATTATTTGTTGAACTTACTACTTTTCCTACTAATTCTTTTTTAATAGTTTTTTCCATTATTAACCCTCCTTCTCAACTGTTTCACGTTCTTTTAAAACAGTTTTTAATCTTGCAACAGTGTGTCTTAATTCACGAATTCTTGAAGGTTTTTCTAGATTACCTGTAGCTTGTTGAAAACGTAAATTAAATAATTCTTCTTTTGATTCTTTTAATTTTGCATTTATATCTTCAGTAGATAATTCTCTTATTTCTTTTACCTTCATATTATTCACCACCCTGTTCTTCTTTCTTTACAAATTTTGTAGTGATAGGTAATTTGTGACTAGCAAGTCTTAAAGCTTCACGAGCAACGTCTTCAGTAACTCCTGATATTTCGAAAAGTATTTTTCCTTTTTTAACAACTGCTACCCATCCTTCAACATTACCTTTACCTTTACCTTGACGAGTACCGATAGGTTTTTTAGTTAGTGGCATATGTGGGAATATATTAATATATACCTTTCCACCACGTTTCATATAACGAGTCATAGCAACACGTGCAGCTTCTATTTGGTTAGCTGTAATCCAAGCTCCTTCTTTAGCTTGAAGTCCAAATTCACCAAAAGAAAGTGTTCTATTACCACGAGATTCACCTTCGTGAGGTAATCTATGTACACGACGATATTTAGTTCTAGATGGTATTAACATAATTACTTACCTCCCTCAGATTTTTCAGATTTTTTTGATTTACCAAGAATTTCTCCTTTATAAATCCATACCTTTACACCAATTTTTCCAAATGTTGTATCAGCTTCAGCTGTAGCATAATCAACATCAGCTCTTAAAGTATGTAGAGGTATTGTTCCTTCAGTATATCCTTCTTTACGAGCCATATCAGCACCACCAAGTCTTCCAGATACTGAAGTCTTAATTCCTTTAGCTCCTGCTTTCATAGCATTTCTAATTGCTCTCTTTTGAGCCATACGGAATGAAATTCTGTTAGTTATTTGTCTTGCTATATCATCTGCTACTAATTGAGCATTTAATTCAGCTTTTTTAATATCTACTATTGAAATTTGAACTTTTTCTCCAGCTAGATCAGACAATGTTTTCTTTAATTTTTCTATTTCTTCTCCACCTTTTCCAATCATTACACCAGGTTTTGAAGTATGAACTATAACTTCACATCTTTTAGCAGTTCTTTCGATTTCTACTTTAGCTATACCAGCATTGCTAAGATTTTTTTCAAAATATTTACGAATTAAAACATCTTTTTGTAAGTTTTTTGAGAAATCTTTTTTATTTGCATACCACTTAGCTTCCCAATCTTTATTAATGCCAAGTCTAAGTCCATTAGGATTAACCTTCTGTCCCATACTGTTTCCTCCTTAATTATTTTGTAGCCACTGTAATAACAATGTGACTAGTTCTTCTATCTTTATGTCCTATATGAGAACGTGAATCAAATAAATGACGTTTCATAACTGGACCAGCATCTACTCTTGCTTCTTTAACAAATAACGCATCTACATCAGCTCCATTATTGTTAACAGCATTTGCTATAGCAGAATCTAATACTTTTTTGATTAGTCTTGCCGATTTTTTATTAATATTACTTAATATGGCTTGAGCTTCTGAAACTCGTTTTCCTCTGATTAAGTCAATAGTAATTCTTGTCTTAATAGGAGAAACACGAAGTCCTCTAGCTATTGCTTTTGCTTCCATATTTTCCCTCCTAGTCATTATTTAATTTATTTGTCTTGTCCATGTCCACCAAATTTACGTGTTAAAGCAAACTCACCTAATTTATGTCCAACCATATCTTCAGTTACATAAACTGGTATGAATTCTTTACCATTGTGAACCGCAAATGTATGTCCTATAAAATCAGGATAAATAGTAGAACGACGTGACCAAGTTTTTATGACTTCTTTTTTTCCAGATTTATTTAATTCTTGAACCTTCTTTAGTAATCTATCGAAAACGTAAGGTCCTTTTTTCAAACTTCTTGCCATGTTTACTCATCCTTTCCTATTTACTATTACGACGACGTACTATTAAACCATCAGATTGTTTTTTCTTACGTGTCTTATAACCAAGTGCTGGTTTACCCCAAGGTGTCATTGGTGCTTTACGTCCTACTGGAGCACGTCCTTCACCACCACCATGTGGATGGTCATTAGGGTTCATAACAGAACCACGAACTGTTGGACGAATTCCTTTATAACGATTACGTCCAGCTTTACCAACTTTAACTAGTGAAGCATCTTCATTTCCAACTTCACCAACAGTTGCCATACAAGTTCCAAGAACTTTTCTTTGTTCACCACTTGATAAACGAAGCATAACATATTTACCTTCACGACCAAGAATTTGAGCAGATGAACCAGCACTTCTTGCAAGTTCTCCACCTTTTCCAGGACGAAGTTCAATATTATGAACTAAAGTACCAACTGGTATATTCATAAGTGGTAAACTATTACCAACAACTATATCAACATTTTCTCCTGCTTCAACTTTTGCTCCAACTGTTAATGTTTTTGGTGCAAGAATATATCTCTTTTCACCATCTAAATAATTAATTAAAGCAATATTAGCAGTTCTATTTGGATCGTATTCAATACTTGCTACAACTCCAGGTACATTAAATTTATTTCTTTTGAAATCAATAACACGATATTTTCTCTTTACTCTTCCACCTTGATGACGAGTAGTGATTTTACCTTGATTATTACGTCCACTGTTTTTCTTTAATGTTACAGTTAAACTTTTTTCAGGAGTACTCTTAGTAATTTCTTCATTAATTAATGTACTCATTTTTCTACGACCTGGTGTAGTAGGTTTATAATTTCTTATTGCCATAATTTATTCTCCTTTCTAACCAAGTTCAATAGTTTGACCTTCAGCTAAAGTAACAATAGCTTTCTTTGAACGGTTAGTTAAACCTGTATAACGGCCAACTCTTCTCTTTTTAGTTTTTTCATTGATTGTTGAAATTTTAACAACTTTAACATTGAATATTTTTTCAATAGCAGTTTTAATTTCTGTTTTGTTAGCTTTTGGATCTACTTTAAAAGTATATTGTCCATTTTGCATAGCCATTTGTGATTTTTCAGTTACAACTGGTGCTTTAATTATTTCTAAATACTTTGTATCCATATTATGCTAGCACCTCCTCAATAGCTTTAACTGCATCTTCAGTAATTAATACATTGTTTGTAGCTACTAAGTCTAAAACATTAATTTCATCAGCAGTAATTAAAGCAACATTCTTAAGGTTTCTAGAAGCTAATATTAAGTTTTCTTCTAAGTCTTTAACAACTATTAATACTTTCTTATCAGCAATATTTAATGTTTCTAGAACACTTATCATATCTTTAGTCTTAGGTGTATCTAAAACTAATTTTTCAATAACAATTAGTTCTTTATCATTAGCTTTTTCAGTTAAAGCAGTTCTAAGTGCTAATTGTCTTTCTTTTCTATTTTGTTTTTTACTATAATCTCTTGGTACTGGTGTTCCATATCTTCCACCACCTACCCATTGTACAGCTCTGATTGAACCTTGACGAGCATGTCCTGTTCCTTTTTGTCTCCATGGCTTTCTTCCTCCACCAGAAACTTCAGAACGATTTTTAGTTTTATGAGTTCCTTGTCTTAATGATGCTCTTGCTAAAATAACTGCATCATATAAAACTTTATCATTTGGGGTAATATCAAATATATTTTCATTAAGTTTAAGGTCTTTTACTTTTTCACCTTTAAGATTTAAAAGTTCTACTTTTTTCATCCTTGTTTCCTCCTTTCATCACTTATAAATTTAGTTTTAATTGTTTTTAGAGTGATGACTATTCTGCAGTTTCTTCTGCAGCAGTTTCAGTTACTTCAGCAGCAGTTTCAACAACTTCTGTATTTTCAGCAACTTCTACTTCTTTTTCTTGTGCATAACTAATTAAATCAGCTTTATCATTCTTTTTATCAGGATTTTTAACAGCTGTTTTAATAATTACTAAAGATTTTTTAGCACCTGGAACATTACCTTTAACTAAAATACAATTATTTTCCATATCAACTTGGATAATTTCAAGATTTTGAACTGTTCTTGTTACATTACCCATTTGACCAGGAAGTTTTTTACCCTTTAATACGTGCATAGGTCTCATTGTACCTAATGATCCAACACCTCTATGGTATTGTGAACCGTGTCCCATAGGACCACGAGATTGGTTGTAACGTTTAATTACACCTTGGAAACCTTTACCTTTACTAGTTCCCGTAACATCAACGATTTCTCCTTCTTCGAAGATATCTGCACTAATTACTTGACCTAATGTATAATCGCTAACGTTTACTCCTCTAATTTCTCTTAAGAAGCGCTTAGGTTCAGTATTAGCTTTGTTTGTATGACCCATTTTAGCTTTATTACTTAAATTTTCACGAATAGTTTCAAAACCAAGTTGAACAGCATCATAACCATCAGTTGCAACTGTTTTAATTTGAGTAACAACGTTAGGTTCAACTTCTATAACTGTAACTGGAATTAATTTACCTTCTTTAGTAAAAACTTGAGTCATTCCGATCTTTTTACCTAAGATTCCTTTCATTTTTTCCTCCTATTTTAATTACATTGTTTTGATTTCAATTTCAACACCACTTGGTAAATCTAAATGAGATAGAGCCTCAATAGTTTCTTTACTTGGGTTTTTGATATCAATCAATCTTTTGTGTGTACGCATTTCAAATTGCTCACGAGAATCCTTGTACTTGTGTACAGCTCTTAAGATTGTGAACTTTTCAATTTCAGTTGGAAGTGGAACTGGTCCAGATATTTCTCCACCTGATCTTTTAATAGTTTCAACAATTTTAGTTACAGCATTGTCAAGCACTTTATGATCATAAGCTTTCATTCTAATACGTAATTTATTAGTTGACATTAAAAATCCTCCCTTCGCCTATATCTTAGTATAGACTTGCTCCATGTAAATAACCCGATATACCAAATACAACAGCACCTGGTGTATCGACAACCTTACATATCTAAGCAGTCACACAGAATTAATTTTAGCATAGTTTGTGCGGTTTTGCAACATATTTTTTTCATTTTTTTACAAAAAACACCATAAAAAAAAATATTTATAGCAAAAACCATAAATATTTTTAAAGTTTTTATTATTTCTACCAATCAGAACTCCAATCAGTACTACTACTATCCCACGAAGAGCTACTATCCCATGAAGAACTACTATCCCATGAATCATCATCTGAACTTGAACTCCAACTATCATTTGAACTACTACTTGAATCCCAATCATCATATGAACTACTACTTGAACTTGAATCAGAATCCCAAGAAGAACTACTCCTATGATATATTGAATAATAATAATCGCCAAAACCATAAGGATCGTTTTCTGTATCATTAGAATCATAATAGTTATCCGCATTTATCCTAAAATTCTCTGAAGGACAGCTGGTTTTAATCCAACTATCATTTAAATATATATACCATTCATCATCTTTATAATAATATTTCTTGTTATTATAAGTATAATATCCATTTTCAATTGTAGGTGGGTGAGCTTTTTTATAAACGTACGAATCTTTTAACTTATTCTTTATTTCAACACTTTTCTTATTCCATTCCAAACCTACATATTCATCTTTTTTTAGTTTAGAACTATCATCAGCAGGTGACCAAGAATCTATTTCTGAATCATATCTGTAAAGTTCACAATTACCAATTATTTTTACACAACTAGAATATAAATAATAAGGCTTTTTATCATGATAATAATAACCTGCTGTCAAAGTATTAAATCTTGTATATATGACTAATATACCAGGTATACCATTAAAAAATAGAAAAAGAATTACAAAAACTAACAATCCCTTTTTTATTACAGATGGAGTACCCATATTACTTGGAGAAATAGTTCTATTCACATTACTATTACTTTTTTGATTTACTATTTCCTCTTTTAATTTTATATATAACTCATTTACTGCATAGCTTTGATCTTTACCTTCATATCTAATAGCCCTTTCGCCATTATCCTTATTTTTATAAACAACATAGTTTCCAGTACTTTCATCAAAATAAATACCAAATGCTCTAGCATCCTGAACATTTTTTCCAATAAAAAATCTAGTAACATCTTCAGGTGGTAAATTATGACCTACATACCAATTTTGTAATTCTTGAATTGTTTGTGGCACTTCATTACCAACTCTTTTTAAATGACTATTAGTCGCACCACAATTTGGACACCTTTCATCAGTATCTGATATAAAGTTCCCACAATAATCACATTTTATTTTCATATATACACACCTTCTATTATAAATAAAATATCATATCAACATATAAATATCAAACATAACAATTATTTCTTATGTCTAGTAGACTTTCCTATCTTTTTAATAGAAGCTGGCATAACACTTGCACCACCAAATTTCTTATTAATATTATCTATAATCGCCTGAACACTATCTTCCTTTTCCTCTTTAATCTCTTCAAAAATATTTACTTGCTGTTTCCTATTTTTGCAAAAATCTGAAAGTCTAACCCCTATATTTCTAATCGAATCATTTCTCCAGCTTTCTTCTAATATTTCAATAACTATTTTATATATATCTGTTGCAGAATTTAAAGGTTCATTTAATTTTTTCTGATGTTGATAACTTTGAAAATAATTATTTTTATATGTCACAGCAACTGTCATAGCAAATTCACCCTGTTCGCGTAAATGTCTAGACACTTCATCAGTCTGCCTAAATAAAATTTCTTTAAGTTTTTCTACATCCGAACAATCATAAGGAAGAGTCTCTGAAATGCTTATACTATCAGTTCTAGAACTTCTAGGAGCAACTTCACTATAATCAATCCCATTTGCTGAATTAATCAAAAAACTAGTTTGATTTTTAAAATATTTTTTCAAAGAAACTTCAGAACTATTAGCAAGATCTCCAATTTTATTTATTCCAAGTTCTTTTAATTTCTTACTAGAACTTCTACCAACCATAAACAAATCTTCTATTGGAAGAGGCCACATCTTTTCTTTTACCTCATTTTTATATAAAGTATGAACTTTATCTGGTTTTTCAAAATCAGATGCCATTTTAGCACATAACTTATTATTGCCTATACCAACATTAACTGTAAAACCAAATTTATTTTTAATGTGATTTTTTATTTCATAAGCTAGTTCTAAATAATCTTTATATATTAAGTTAGTTCCAGTTAAATCCAAAAAGCATTCATCAACAGAATATCTTTCTATGACTGGAGAAATAGTCGTTAAATATTTATACATGAGATTAGATTGTTCATAATAATATTTATAATCAGGTGAAAACACTTTTAAATTAGGGCACTTTTTTCTAGCACTGTATAGAGTCTCAGCAGTAACAATACCAAACTTTTTTGCAATTGGACTTTTAGCAAGTACAATACCATGTCTATCTTTTTCACTTCCACCGATTACAGAAGGTATTTTTCTAATATCAAGCTTTTCTCCTTCCTTTAATCTCTTAACAGCACTCCAAGAAAGAAAAGCATTATTTACATCAACATGAAATATTATTCTTTCTTTCATAAATCCTCCATTAAAAATAATTATAGAACAAATATTCTATCATTACAATAAAAAAAATTGCTATTAAAGCAATTATATTTTTAAATCATTTAAACAGAATATGGCATATATTGGTAAATATCTAACATCTTTCTTTGTTAAAAAATTATTTTCAGTAACTCTATATGCTTCAAGAACTGTATATTTCTTCATAAATACAGATAAAGACTTTGCTTTAGAATTAGATATAGTAGCAAGCTCTATAGGTATTATTTTACCTGATCTATTTTGAATAACAAAATCAACTTCCGCTTTTCCATCTGATTGATAATAATAAAGTGGGTAATTTGACTCAGCTAAAGTTTTAGCAATATGATTCTCATATAATATCTTTTTAATTTTTTCATCCATTAAAATATCTTTTTTCTTTAAATGAAACATTGAAAATAGTAATCCTTCATCATTTAAATATAATTTAAAACTATCTACATCTTTACAACTACTTAAAGGAGATTTAACATCTGTAATTTTATAACTTCTATAAACAATTTGATTTGATATTAATTTCTCAATTGAATTATCAAATTCTTTTTTTCTTCTTCCAAAGCCTAATAATCCATATTGAAATTTTCTATTATCTTTCTTTAATTGATAAGGAATAGAATCAAAAACTGTATTACTTCTCTCAATATCAATTAAACTTTCATTTTTAATAAACTCTGACTTATATACATCAAGTATCTTTTGTTTTAACGCATCAAGTTTAGGCTCACTTAATCCATTTATTGAAGCTAGCACCACTTCTGGAAGTCCACCTGTACATAAATACTCAGTAAATAAATCTAAAGCAAGTCTATGAAAAGGAAAAGTTTTTCTTCTATCAAAACACTCACGAATAGAGTTAGCAAGTTCTTTTTCTTCTCTAGCCCATAAGTACTCTTCAAAATCCATACCAAACATACTCTTAAATTGAAGCTCTTCAGATTTATACTTATTAAGATTATCCTTTCTAGAAGTAATCATAATTATATTATATTTGCTTAATTCACTACCAAACATTCTAAAGGCTTTAACAACATCTGAATCATCAACATTATCAAAAATAATTAATGTATCATCTTTTAATATAGTTTCACCAGAAATAAGTGATAAAGATAAAATTATTCTATCAGTAGATTTCTCTTTTTTTAATATATCAACAAGCTCTTTATTATTTGATAAATTAAAATAAACAGTATTTTTATATTCTTTTTCACCAAATTCTAAAACACTAAAAGTCTTTCCGATTTGACGAGGTCCATACAATAAAAGAGGCTTCCTTACTATATCATTTTTCCACTTGTGTAAATATAAACTAATTTTTCGTTCCATATAATGTTACCTCCACACATATTTTATAAATTAAGTATAGTTTTTTTTTACAAATAAGTCAAGGAATAAAAAAAAGACACCATGTGTCTATAAAGCAGATACCTTATCATTAAACTCTATTTTCATTTTATCTGCTATTGTAACTATAAATTCTGAATTAGTTGGTTTAGCTTTATCAACATCAACACTAAATCCAAATATTTCTTCCATCAAATCCAAATTTCCTCTATTCCAGCTTACTTCAATAGCATGCCTAATAGCTCTTTCAACTCTTGATACCGTAGTAACATACTTCTTAGCAATATCAGGATATAACTCTTTAGTTATTCCTCCAATCATATTAGGATTATCATAAATCATAATAATCCCATCTCTGATATACTGATAACCTTTAATATGAGATGGTACTCCTAAATCATGTAAAATCTTTGTTAATGATTTTTCCAAATTATTATGATATAAATCAATAGCTTTATTACCATATTTAGATGGATTAGATACCTCACATATAATTTTTTCAAGTTCCGTAAGCTCAAATGGTTTTAGTATAAAATAACTAATACCCAGTTCAGATACTTTTCTGATCATATCTGGATTATTATAAGAAGTTAGAACAATTACCTTTTTATCTAAAGATTTATTTTTCATTTGTTCAAGAACTCCTCTTCCATCAAGTTTAGGCATAATAAGATCCAAAAGTATTAAATCATACATATCTTTTTTCTTATCTATTAAATTAATGCCTTCTTCACCATCATGTGCCTCTAATACTACTTCTATATTACTATTACTTCTAAAGTACTCCTTAACCATATTTACTAACTCAATATTATCATCAATCATTAGTACGCGAGTCTTCATTATATCTCCTTTCATATACTACTACGCTTCTTCATTATATAACAAATTTCTTTCTTTTTATAGAGTTAAAAATATCAAGTTTTGTCGAAAAGTAAAAAAATGTAAATAACTCTAAAGTAAATCTTTAAAATTATCTACATCGTTTCCAAATCTTCCCAATAAAACTCCATCAATCATCTTAATTCCTAAAATATCACTAATATTATTAATATTAATACCTCCACCATACAACACTTTATTTGATGAATAATTATCCTTGATAGAATTTATAATAAATGATATATCAGCAACTTCTAAAAAAATATCATTATTTACCGCCCAAAAAGGCTCATATACTAATATAATTTTTTCAAAATCCTCTGAAGCAACATATGAAGATACAATTCCAATCTTTTCTAAAACATCTTCTTTCTTTTTAGATAATGAAGATAACTTTCCACTATCACTAACACATAATATTGGAGTAATATTATTCTTTAATAAATTTACAATTTTATTTTTTACTATTTCATCATTATCTCCAATATCAGAATGTCCAACAATACAATATTTAACATTCAAAGATGACAACTGTTTAGCACTAATATTTCCAGTAATAACACCAGATTCACTTGAAGAAACATCCTGAGCACCTAAAAAAAAGTTCTCAGTTTTATCACAAGAAGATAAATAACATCCACTTGGACATAAAATAATTGTTGAATCACTATTTATACTATTTAAATTTTCTTTATATAAAGTAAATTGATTATACAAAAAATTACTCTTATTATTCAAAACTATTAACAAGACAATCACCTTTCCTATTATTAAACGCAAATAACTGAATTAGAAGATAATTCATAATCCTCTTTCTCTTTTATTAAAGGTACATATGAATCATCATTTCCATCAAATAAAGGTATAAATTCATTCTCCATAAGAGTATTAATGATTTTTTTACTATTCTTATTAGCAAACACTACAAATTGTTCCATACCTAAATTATTAAAAACATAACTAGTAAGAGGATTAACAATCTCATAATTTTTATCATCTATAAAAACTTTAAACTTTTTTAAATCAGTCTCATACTCGGCTAAAACTACATTCCTCAATTCATCACCATCATAATTACAATATACTCCTTTAAATACAGGAGAAACCATCTTCTCTAATTCATACTTTTCATAAGTTGAATTTTGAAAAGATTCAACTAAATATTTAGAATAATCAGTTTTATTCTTCTTATCATATCGTTTAAGTAACTCTAAAGATTTTGAATCAAATGGATTTAATTCAATTATTTCATTAAAATTTCTTAAAATATTGTCAGTTATTATAACATGATGTGACATAGAACCCTCCTACTTATCTAATACTTCTATTCCAGGTAAGACTTTTCCTTCTAAATATTCAAGTGTAGCTCCTCCACCTGTAGAAACATGATATATTTTTTCTTTTAATTCTTTGTTTTCTGAAACCATAGCAGCAGTATCTCCACCACCAATTATAGTCTTCTTATCAAAAAGAGTTAAGAATGTTAATATATCCATTGTAGCTTTTCTATATCTATCTATTTCATAAAGTCCTAATGGCCCATTCCAAACAACTGTATTTGAATTATTTAATACTTGTATAAATAAAGCAACTGTTTTTTCGCCAACATCATATCCAATATCATCATCTTCTATTAAAGATATATCCTTAACTTCAACATTTGATGAATCATTAGGTATTTTACTTGTAACTACATCAACAGGAAGAACAATCTTATCTGAATATTTTTCAAGTATTTCAGAACAATAATCAATCTTTTCTAAATCTACTAATGATTTTCCGATATTATATCCTTTAGCTTTAAGAAATGTAAAAGCCATCCCACCACCAATTAAAATATGATCAGCTTTTGTAACTAAATTATTAATTACACCTATCTTATCAGATACTTTAGCTCCACCTAATATTACAGAATATTCTCTTTCAGGATTATCTAATTGCTTTAAAGCAGTTATTTCTTTATCAATTAAAAAACCTATTCCACTTTCTAAGTATGTAGCAATACCAACATTAGATGCATGAGCTCTATGAATAGTACCAAAAGCATCATTTATAAATACATCTCCAAGAGATGCCCAATATTTAGATAAATCTTCATCACAACTACTTTCCTTTTGTCCATCTAAATCTTCATATCTAGTATTTTGAAGTAAAACAACATCACCATAATTCATATTTTCAATAGTCTTTTCTACTTCTTCACCTCTAGTATGTGGAACAAAAATAACATTTATACCAGATAGTAATTCAGATAATCTTTTAGAAACAGGTTCTAATGAATTCTTAACTTTATCTTCCTCTGTTTTAATTCTTCCTAAATGTGATAATAATATTACCTTGCAATTGTTTTCTATTGCATATTTAATAGTATCTAAGCTAGAAACTATTCTGTTATCATCAACTATAACACCATCTTTAATAGGAACATTAAAATCACATCTTATAATAACCTTCTTATTTTTTATATCCAAATCTTTTATTGTCTTTATCATAAAAATCACCCATATCTATATAATATATCAAAAACAAAAAGAAGTCTAAAGAAATTTAAACTTCTTTTTAATTATTTATTAATTTCCATTAGATACTTAGCAGTTCTAACCATTTGAGATGAATATCCCATTTCATTATCATACCAAGCAACTACTTTAATAAGTTGTTTTCCATCTACTTCATTAACACTTGTTAATAAAGAATCAACAACTCCTCCATATAGACTACCTATAATATCACTTGATACAATAGGGTCTTCTGTATATCCTAAAGTTTCATTTGCTTTTGATTTTAATAAAGCATTAATTTCTTCTAAAGTAGTATTACGTTTTAATTCAAGAACTAAGTCTACAACTGAACCAGTAGAAACCGGTACTCTCATTGCTGTTCCTTGTAATTTTCCATTTAAACTAGGAATAACAAGTCCAATAGCACTAGCAGCTCCAGTTGAAGCAGGAACAATATTACTTGCTGCACTTCTTCCACGTCTAGAAGCTATACCTTTTGGATGACTAACATCAAGTGTAACTTGATCATTAGTATATGCATGAACAGTAGTCATATAACCTTTTTCTATCCCAAATTCATTTTCTAAAACATTTAAAACAGGTGCTAGACAATTTGTAGTACAACTAGCAGCTGAAATAACTTGTTCACTACCATCTAATGTTTCATTATTAACATTATAAACAATAGTCTTTAAATCACCTTTAGCTGGTGCTGATATAATAACTTTTTTAGCTCCTGCATTAATATGAGCCATTGCTTTATCTTTTTCAGTAAAATGACCAGTACATTCAAATACTACATCAATTCCTAGCTCTCCCCAAGGAAGATTTTGAGGATCTTTTTCAGAATAAACTCTTATTTTTCTTCCTCCAACTATTATATTTTCAGAATCATTACTTATATCATTTACTCTATAGTTTCTATGATTAGAATCATATTTTAATAAATAAGCTAGTTGTTCAGCATCTGTTAAATCATTGACTGCAACTACTTCTAATTCAGAATCTTCTTCCATTAATCTAAATACAAGTCTTCCTATTCTACCAAATCCATTTATGGCAACTCTTATCATTAAATCATCTCCTAACTTAATCATACTATAAAAAAAAACTAAATTCTATAAAATTGACAAAATAAACAAATAGTTGACAAAAAAAACAGAATAATCTGTTTTTATTTTAATGTATTTAATTTTTTCTTTACTGAATAATTAGAAGATGATGTTAAAGAATAATTAACATTTTCAGTTACCCCTCTAACTTTAATATCATGATCAGCAATTAACATTATCTTACAATCATTAATAGTTTTTAATGCTTCTTTCTTGAAATCTTTAAAACTATCATCCTTAGAACTATAAGTATCAAAATAATCTTTATGCTTAATTAATTCTTCAGCTTTTGAATCTAATACAACATTATATTGAACACCATTTTCTGGAGCATAATAACATGCATTATAAGATTGATCATATAATTTAATATCAATATCAGCAAATTTTGTAACATCTAAGTTTGCTTCATCAATAATAATTGCTTTAATCAATAATTCAGGATATGTTGATAAAAGATCAGTTCCATATTTCATTATTTGACTATCAACTATATATTTAGCATAAGATAATCTCATAGCAATATATGAATAATCGATAGCTTTTTGATCAAACTTTTGAATATCAACATCCTGCATTTCATTAAATTGATCCATTAATTCAAGTAAATCAGCTCTAGACATATTAGCAATTTCATTTTTTTCTTCAACAGTTAATGATCTAACATCACCATTTAAATGAAGAGCTTCTTCTAAATCATATTCATCTAACATATCAGATAAATTAATTAACTCAACTAATTTATCAGTAGCAGATACAACATTAACTTCACCAGATAAAATAGTATCTAATGTTTCATTTGAATTAACTGTATTATACATTTCAACATCTAAATTATATTCATCAAACACTTCATCAATTTGAGTTTCATCATCAATAGCCTTAATAATTGAACTATTTGTTTCTTCAATTTTTGGTTTTCTATTTGCAATACCATAACCAGCAGCTCCGATAAGTCCAGCAGAAGCTAAGAAAATAACAACTCTCTTAGGTGTAATAATACTTTTTTTATCTTCATCTTTTTTTGCTTTATCAGTAGTTTTTGCTTTCTTTTGTTTAGCACCTTGTTTTTTTACAGTCTTTTTAGTTTGAACAGGTTTAGAAAACTCTGAAGTCCAAACATCAGATTTTTTTGAGCTAGTACTTTCTTTTTTCTCACTATCTTCTGTTACAGGTTTTACTGGTGTTTCTCTTCTAGCAACCTCAAAATTAGGCTTTAATGGTGTTTCTTTCTTTGATGAATCTACAACAGTTTTCTTTTTCTTTGGAGCTTTTTTCTTTTCTTGATGTAATACTTCTCTATCATAATCAAAATCTATCTCATCTAGATCAATTTCAGAACAGAAAACTCCAACAAATCTATCCCATAAACTTTTCTTTTTCTTTTCATTTTTTTCATCTTCGAATAAATCATTATTCATTTTATAATCCCCCCAAAAGTTCTTAAATTATAACACAAAAAAGAATAAAAGTCAATTCTTTTATTCTAATTTATTTCAAAAACTAATTTTTTAAATTCTGCTCCTCTTTCTTCACATTCTTTATATTGATCCCAAGAAGCAGTTGCAGGACTTAATAAAATTACATCCCCTGGTTCAGATAAAGAGTATAAATCCTTAAAACCATCTTTCATATATTCATAACATAGACACTTAATATTAAGTGATTCCACATATTCTTTGACTCTTTCTCTACATTGCCCTATTGCCAGTACAGCTTTAACATTTTTCATAAAAGGAGTTAATTCTTCAAGGACTTGATTTCTTTCAAGTCCACCTAAAATAATTAAAGTTGGTTGATCAAATGAAGCAAGAGCAATCTGAGTTGATTTTATATTAGTTGCCTCTGTATCATTATAGAAAACTCTGCCATCAACTTCATCAACATATTCAAGTCTATGTTCCACGCCCTTAAATTCACTTATAGTATTACAAATAACTTCGTTAGGTACCTCTAACTCTTTTGCAACTCCAATCGCACACATGCAATTTTCTATATTGTGTATTCCTTTAATCTTTATATCTCTTTTATTCATTATCTTCTCATCATAATAGTATATATAATCATCTTTTAAATAAATTCCATTAATTTGATTAGAACTTGAAAAATACTTGATATTACTTTTAATTCCTTTAATCTCATCATTAGCGTCTTTATTATCAAGATTAACTATTGCAACATCTTCTTCTGTTTGATTAAAGAATATTTTTGACTTAACTGACTTATAATAATCATATGTTTTAAAAAACTCAATGTGAGCTGGAAAAAAATTAGTTAAAACAGCAATATTTGGTTTAAAATTAACTAAATTTTCACCCTGTTGTGCTGATATTTCCATAACTAAAATATCTCCACTTTTAACTTTTTCTATTACACTACTCAAAGGATAACCAATATTACCAGCCAAAATAGTTTTATCAGGATAATAAGATTTTAAAATATTATAAGTAAGTGTAGTCGTAGTTGTCTTACCATTAGTACCTGTTATTGCAATTAATGTAACATCTTTGGGTAAAAGTCTATAACACATTTCTACTTCATTAATAACTTCAATACCAAGTTCTCTTGCTTTTAATACATATTTATGTGCAATTGGTATACCAGGATTCTTAATTAAAAAATCAAAACTATCATTAAAAAGATCATCAGGATGACTTCCAAAAAAAAGTTTAACCCCTAATTTTCTTAACTCTTCAACTTGATCAGAATCTTGTTTACTTTCATCTTTCATGTCATTAAGATAAACTTCATTACCTTTAGAAATTAATATTTTAGCAGCCTCATAACCACTTCTAGCCATTCCCAAAATAAATATTTTTTTATTTTCAAACATATATATCACCAATATAATTCTACTATAAAAACAAAGAATTTAAAACTATTAAATAAATTTATGTAAAGTATGTTAATTGAAAAAGTAAATTTCACTTTACTATATTACTCTGAAATTTAATCTTT
>ERZ842401.1616-NODE-1616-length-31795-cov-5.308444_pt1 | contig 31795 bp, 43 predicted proteins | sample MGYA00521270_ERZ842401 | MGnify/ENA primary metagenome ERZ842401 (study PRJEB31892, sample SAMEA3878208) | bioreactor metagenome | biome: Moose rumen | place: Sweden | collected 2011-10 | study: EMG produced TPA metagenomics assembly of the PRJEB12797 data set...
TTTTTCACCATGTCATCGTTACCAAGGTTATATTTGTCAACCATTTCGGCCCAATGGACAATGGATTCGTCCGTTGCATTCTGGAAGTCACTCAATGCGGCCACTGCCTGGTCATAGCGCTCCTTCACGGCATCATAGGCCCGGCCTTCACCGGAGGTCATGGTGTTGTAAAGCGCTTCCACCATTCTTTTCTTGTTGGCCAGCTCCGTCTGGTATTCCTTGGCCTGTTCAATCAGGTCACGGTTGTTGTTGTAGTCCTTGATGAAGGCGTCCAGTTCGGCATCGGAGAGCTCGGTGCGCTGCTGGAGCTGCATCTTATAGGCTTCCATCTCCTGCTGGGCCACATCCTTCCGGTTCTGGGCTATCTCTTGCTGGATACGGTCGTACTCCTGGGCGGCTGCAATCCTTTCGCGGGCGCTCTTGGTGGAGTCCATCATAATCTTGCGCTGCCGTTCCGCTTCCAGGCTAAGTTCGGCTTCAGACAGGGCAAGGGAGTTGTTTCTTTCGAACATCTCATCCAGCATGGCCTGGACCTGCTTCCCTACCTTATAGGCATCGCGCATGCGCTGGATCATCTCGTTCCAGCCCTTCCCGGAGGCAAGGTCTGCCGTAAAGGAGTTGTAGGCGCTCTTCCATCCGGCGGTCTCGTTACGCCATTTGTCTCCCACCAGCTGCGTCTGGGATATCATGTCCTGCCCGAATTTCTTGAAGGCTGCAAGGGCGCCGGTCACCAGCCCTGCCCATCCAATCTTGGTGAAGAAGCCGCCGAAGAGTTTCTGTGTCTGCTTTCCTTGGCCTTCAAGTTCACGCATACGGGCGCGGATATCCTTCAGGGTATTGGAGTAGGCCTTGAATTCCTTGGAATCCGGCTGGGCGTTCCGGAGGGCCTGCTGGGTTTTCTTCAGGGCGGCCTGGAGCTGATTCAGCGTGGCGCCGTTCAGGTTGTTGATGGTGCGCTCATATTTCTTTGTGGACTCGTTCAGGGAGTTCATGGATTTCTCTGTGGAAACCAGTTCCTTCTGAGCGGCCTTGAATTCCTTGGAGTTGATGCCTTTCTCCTGGGCAAGCTTCGCCATGGAGGCCCGGAGCTCTTCGGCCTTCTTCTTCAGTTCGTCGATGCGGGCTGTGGCTTCCTGATTGTTCAGGGTCACGACCGATTCGGTATATACTCTGTTCGTTGCCATCTGATTTACATGTTAAACCAGTATTTATCGTTTCGGGCGGTATTCACGATAGTGCCGTTCTTGCTGCTGTACATGGTATCGCGGAATACGCTTATCGCTTCTGCGGCATCCCATCCGTACTTGGCCGCCATCATCCTTCCAAGCTTTGTCACCTCTTTGATGAAGACCTTGGAATACCACGGCTTCACCTGCCTGCGGCCGCTGGAATCCGGCACATCGGAAAGGGAGATGTCACCACCCACGCCCATATCCGGAAACCGGCCATAGTACAGGTAAAGGAAAGTCACCTTGGCCGGATCGCCATTGGAGTCCATCACCACCTGTGCCTGTAGGGATTTCAGAAGCTCGCCGGTCTGGCCCACATTATAGGCAGCCATCCGGGCCTTCCATCGGTCCAGCACAATGTCTGCCCACATGCGGGTCATTTCCAGCTTGGTGTGCTTCGGCATCTCTATTCAGGCATTAGCAGTGAAGTGTTCTCGGTGAAGGAAAGGACCAGTTCCCATCCACGGGCGTTCTGGCCGCCATAGCGTTTCAGGTACTGGGTGCGTCTCCAGTCCCATCCTTCCAGGGCGGGCTCGCCTTCCTTGGCCATGTCGATGAGTTTCTTGATGAAGAGCAGCGCCATGGCGTGCGTCTGGGCGTACAGCTCGCTTTCGGATTCATCGCGGCCGAACTGTCCCATGATCCACACGGACTCCGTGAAGGAATCCAGCGGCACGTCGTTGTCCATGCTTATGTATCCGTTGGCCCGGCCTTCCAGGATGGCGCACGGAAACTCTATGCTCCGGAGGTTGGTCAGCAGCTCCAGGATGGTGTCCAGGCCCTGGGCTTCGTGGATCTGCGTGGCCGGGTTGCCGAATCCGGACACAACTCCCACGAGGGCGTTACTTATGAGCGTTTTCGTGAGCATCGCGGTAAATACGGTTAAGGGAGTCAAGCACATCGTGAACGGGGGCCTTCAGGATCTTCCCGTTTTCCTGCGGCCGGTTGCCGTTCATGCAGGCAAGGATATCGTGAAGGATCTCGTTCTGCGTCTTGTTGCTGAATCCGGAGCCTTCCTGGAACACATAAGGATACTTCTCCTTCAGCATCTTCTTCACGCCGTTCCACCATATCACGATGGCGGTCCGATCGTAGGCCTCCAGCTTCCGCTTCTGGCCATTCGTCAGCGCCTTGGCGGCCTCCTTCAGCCACTTGGGCGCAGCGTCTTTGTCGGCGTTGGCCATCATGATGTAGGAATCCGCTTCAAAGAAGCGCTCGAAGGAGATATTGTACAGCATTGGGTCGACGTTCTTCAGCGGTGAAGGAGTGAGGCCGATCTCGTCATAAATGAATTTCAGTTCCTCACAGGCCGTGGCGATGTCGCGGGTGCGGATGAAGTGCACGTTCCCGTCAATCTTGAAGGGCTGCATCCCCTTGGGCATATTGGGGTACTTGCGCGCTTCTTCCGGTACGATACCGGCCAGTTTACACAGGCACAGGAACAGGGCCCTTTCGCGGCCGATGCCGGGAATGGCCAGGATGAAACAGACGTCCTTGAACTGTTGTGGCGTCAGCGTCTCCCACTGCGTGGGATAGTCCAGGTTGACGGTCTTGCGCTTGCTACGGTGAAACAGGTTCCAGAAAAAATCCTTGATTTTCATGGTCGGGTCGGGTTAAAACATGGAGAATATGGGGGTGTCCTCGTGCTCCAGGGTAAGGTCCTGGGCGGCGGACGAATCGGCAAAGGTGGGGAAGTCGGAGATGTTGGCCTTCATGAAGCTCACGGCCTTGATGATTTCCCGGATGCCGGCCTCGCGGTCTCCCATGGCGATGGCGGTGATGGCAATCTTGATGCTCCGGATCACGCGCTTTTCCGACGGCAGGAAGGTCTCTCCGTCCCGGGTGCGTTCCAGTATCTCGTCGGTGTAGTCCGGGGAGATGTAACTGGCCACGTCAGTGGTGAGCGCCACGTTCAGGGAAGCGTTCAGCCTCAGGAAGTCATTCCAGGAAGCCGGATAGGCTGGAGCCGTGCGGGGGTTGTACACGGCCACGTCCCGGAATTCCGCAAAGGTCAGGATGAGTCCGTCGCTGAGGCGTGCGAACTGCTCCGTCCCGCGCCAGTCGTCGCTGTAGGTGTCGGAATTCAGGAGGTAGGTCACCAGACGGTCCTTGGCTTCGTCCAGCTTGGCCTGCAGACCGGCGGTAAGGTTCGCGATCCTTTCCTTGGATGCCGGGGCCACATCCTGATTGGATATCACCCCGAATCCCGCGTCCGTCAGTACCAGGTCCATCTCCGGGATGCTCTTCAGGAAGGCTTCCACGGCAATCACCCGCTGGCACATCTTCAGCAGCCGGGCGTCGGAGGGGTTCCGCTCTTCCAGCAGCGTCTCCAGATCGGTGCCGATGATGTCTTCCACCAAGGCGCCCTGGGCGATATCCAGCGCGTCGTTGAACACGGCGGGCGCTCCCTTCATATTGATGGCCGGAAGGAACGGCTTCATTTCAGTGTAACCGGATACAATCATGGCTATGCTTCGTTATTGGTGGATTCCTGCTTGCCGGACTTGTTCTGGTCCAGCGTGGTGAAGATATATTCGGGTATGGAGATGTAGATATCCTTATCCCACTTGTTGTATTCCTTGATGATTTTCAGGCTGCGCATGCAGCGGTCCACCACCGGCTTCATCAGAGCCTGCTTGATCATGAACAGCTCCCGGGCGTTGGAGCCGCCGAGGCTGTTGCTGTTCTTGCCCGGCGTGGCTCCGATCAGGGCGCTATGCACGCCCATGGCGTAGCAGATGATGTTGGCGGTGCTTTCCGTATCGTCAATGTACTCGCCTCCCTTCAGGTCGTTCTGCACCGGCACAATCTCAATCCACTTGTTCTCCACGGCTCCGCCGTTGGCGGCGGGGATCATGTCCTTCACGGAAAGGATGGCCTTGTTTGCGTTGGACTCTCCGGACAGATAGTCGTTCCATGCCTGTTTCTCCTTCTCGATGCGCTCCTTCCTCTTGGCGTGGTCCGTCTCCGGGATGTTCTCCTTGGTGAAGATATCCTCGAAGTACTTCGGGGAGATGTAGATGATGTACTTCACGCCCAGCTGGTTCTTCAGGATGGCCTTCTTAAGCTTCGGGACCATGCAGCTGTGGTCGTACCATCCGCTGCTGAAGATGGAGTACCAGGAAGGCCGGGAATAGTACGGCTGTCCGGGTGAGGGCATGTAGGCCGACACCACCAGGCTGGGCTTCGTGGCGGCGTACATCTCCAGCTCCTTCACGGCGTTGAATTCATCAAGCACCCTGGTCGGGGTGATCGGATATTCCTTCGTGCCGGGCTGCCGGTCCCATCCTGCGCAGTAGTAGTGCCAGTTGATGTCACCCCGGGCGTTCTGCATTCCCCAGCGGCTGAACACGGCGTCCCGATGGCGGATGGTGTAGATATCCCTTCCTTCCTTGGCCCAGCCAAGTTCGCTCCATACGTTCCAGAAGGTGTTCATGTCCATCAGCTGCTGGTGGATGAACTGAGGGATGTCGTTGCGCTCGAAGAAGTCGTATTCCTTCCCTTCGCGCACCTCTTCCCAGTCCACCATCCGGCCTTTCTCCCAGGCCAGGGCGCGTACCAGCTTGGGGCCCAGCCCGAAGCACACCTCGGTGTTGAAGTTCAGATTGGCCGACACGATGTCATTGTCGGCGGTCTTCCTGAGCAGCCTGTTCGGAAGGTCGTTGTCGGGTCCCCACGGCGCTATGTGATATTTTCCTATATCAAGGGATTCAATCTCGTAGTCCTGACGGAAGTCTTCGCCGGAATCCACCATGAGGATGGTCTGGATTTCCGGGAACATCTGGATGTTTTCGATAATATTCATAGTACAACTTCTTCTCCGTTGATTTCAATCACTGTGAAGCGGTTCACCTTCCTGATTTCCCCGGAAGGCAGTATCTTGACGTTGAAGGTCACGCCTTCCCCGTGGAAGGACGTGGGGATGGCGTGCTCCACGGTCACGATGGAGCCGTCTTCCGCCACCCATTTCAGGGATATCTCCCTGCGGGCCTTCGCTATCTCGAAAATCCTGCTTGCGCTTATCATTTTCCTTGTTTTTCCTGGAAGCAAAATTACAACAGGCGTCATCTGGAACTTGGGACACCATCCGAACTGCCATGTTGCCGCGCTTTTAAACTCAAAAGTTTAGTTTTCAGGCCGGAAGGCCCCTGCAAAAACGCCGTTCCCGGACAAATTTGCTCTCGTGCTCCCCAGCCTTGCCCTGAGTGCGGGCCGGCAACCTTACCGGCAATTTGCGTAATATGCCTGACACTCACACGGCCGAACCGATTCCGATTCCGCCCAGCGAATACGGCCACAGGCAGCAGCCCAGATACAGCGTGTCGAAGGCGTCCGTGCCGTCGGTACGGTACTCCAGCGGGTCATCTTCGCTTTCGGCCAGCTTCTCACCGCCCTTGTCCTTGTGGAACCCAAGGGGTGAGATGGATACTTCGGCCATACTCATGGCAACCAGGAGGGCTTCATTGTTCTCCTTGTTAAACATCGGCATCAGGTGCTTTGCGCCCTTGAATCCGTCATTGATGATGGAATACTTCTGGTTGTGGGCCATGGCCTTGCCGATGTATATGGCATCCACACGCCATCCGTTCTTGTGGAACTGCTCGATGATCACGCTGCGGAAATCGTCATTGGAGGCGGCATAGTTGGAGTGCAGCGCGGTCTGGTCGAAGTAGAACTTCACTTCTTTGTTAAGTTGCGCCCTGTAGTAGTTGCAGAAGTCATCCACCAGTTCACGCAGTTTGCGCTCATACTTCACGTAGAAGGATTTGAGCACGTACAGCGTGCGTCCTTTCACCTGACCGGCCACCAGCCAGTTGATGTTGGCATTGTAGTCGAAGGCAATCGCGATGGGCGCGTTCAGGTCCAGGTCCCCGTCCAGGAGGCAGCCGAAGTCCGTCCCGGGTGCGGGATGGTATCCGGCTTCTTCCAGCGGGGTGTTGTTGTTGTCTATGTAAGTGTGAAGGGATTCACGGAAATTGGGATAGAATCCGTCCTGGAGCCGTTCGATGCGCCTGGAGAGGATGGAGGTCTGGAAAACCAGCGGCGGAAGGTCGCGTTTCTGTTGTTTCACGTACTGGAGGCCCACCACGTCGATATTCTCGAAGATGGACCATTCGCGGTACAGGACCGCGTGCCTTCTGAGCCCTGAGAGCATCCTTTCAATGGAGGCAAGCTTCTCTTTCTTGGACTTGCCTTCCTGCCAGGTGTCTTTCACCTCGTGCCAGCGGAACAGGAGGCCCAGGATGGCGTCAATCACTTCCGGATCGGATTTCTCGCGGTAATTCAGCAGCCACCGGCCGCTTTTCAGCACCGGCATGTCGCTCACGAACAGCATCGAATGGTGCCAGGGGCAATCACGGAAATACCGCATGGTACCGCCGTTGGCCGGGAAGGTCTCATCCTTCAGTTTGTCATAGTCAAGGCCCTTGGCTTCGTCACCGATGATCCAGTCCAGGGTGAGTGAGTTGGAACTCATCTTCACGTCCTGGGAGATGAGAATCATCTGGGCGCCGTTGTAAAAGCTGACCACATCTTCATAATTCTGCACCGGAATGATGGGCTGTGCATATCCAAGGTGTTTGGGAGGCCGTTTACCTATCACATAGTGGATGCCTTCAATGAATCCGGCTTCACGGAGTCCGGACAGAGCCGCCGGGAGGGTGCGGGTGCGGGCCTGCTTGAAGGAACTGGCCACAAAGGCGCCGGTGCTGCCGGGCATGAACTGCACGTTCCGCTTGATACGCCTGGAGACAATGCCGAACGACTTGCCGAACCGGCGGGAACAGATGTCCACCTCGGTATTGGCTGCAATGGCCAGCGCTTCCTGTTGCGCCCGGTTCAGGTAGGTTACTTTGGTCTCGCTCATTGTTCATCCACTTTGTCAATCTCATTGGTGTATTGCTGGAGCAGGCGGCGGGACTTCTCTTCGATGTCAGGCACCTTTTCAATGCCTATGACCGTCGGATCCACGGTGAAGGATTCATCCTTGGGAACGATTTCCTCCCACTGGTAGTCTTCGCCGTCGGGCTGGTCCAGCTGGTTGGTCTTCATGATCACCTCTGCAATCTTCGTCAGGGACTTGGCCTGTTTTTCGTCACCGGCCAGCGCTGCGGCCGTCGCGCTTTGCAGCAGCCGGTTGGCCTTCATGCGCATGAATTCCTTTTCCGCCTTGGGCGCGCTGCCGAACAGCCGGACAACCAGGTTGATATCGGAATAGGCCTGTTCACGGCCAACATGGAACTCGGTCATGATGTAATCCCGCATCTGGGTGTCCGTAAGCAGCGGATTCTCATGCCAGCGGGAGAATATCTTCTTCAGGCGTTCCAGCCTCACTTCGCTTTGCGGGGAGAGTTTGAATTTCGGATTTTCAAGCGCCCTGTTGAATGAATCCAGAAGGTCGTTTTCGTTTCTGCTTATCATAACTGATGGTATTTCAAAACAAAAGTACCTATCTCACGACAGGTACTTAGGACGGAATTCCACGCATATTCCTATGCTCAATATAAATAAACACATGAACAAGCCCTGTTCCGGCGTGGTCAGATCAGGTGTTTTTCTTTCAGCTGCTTCACGGTCTCGTCGGAGATGTTGCAGCCATGGTCCAGGAGGGCCTTCACGCGGGCTTTCACACCGGCTGCCTTCCTGTCTGTCACCGTCCCGGCCTTCAGCGCCTTGGAGATGTAGGCCCGGGCCGATTTCTCGTTGAAGGCCGTGGCCTGGGTTTCCTCTGCGGCGGCGGCCAGGTAATCATCAATTTTCTTCCAGCGCTCGTTAATCCTTTTCTGGGTTTCCAGGATGCGGGCCCTGAGGGATGCACGGTCACTGTCGGTGGTGGCCATCTTCATCTTCTCATGGAGTGCACGGCGCACGGAATAGTCGGCGCTGTTGGCATCGAATTCCACCTGCATCTCAGGCGGAAGGTCAGAACGGCGGGTTCGCCGGTCATCGTAGGTGCGGAAATTTATCCTCTTTTGCAGTTGGTAATCGGCGCTTTTTTGAGGGCGAATAACATCTGCATGGTGGTAATCTTCACTATTTTGAGGGCGAACTGCATTTTCGGCGGGTGAAGATTGTGCAATAGGCACTGCAACCGGCTGCGATGCTTGCGATTGCAGGATTGCAGCATTGGAATTCACGGCCACGAATCCCGCGTTGGAGAGTTTCCGGAGCTCGTAAAGAAGCATCTCGCGGTCATGCCGTCTGCCGATGGATTCAATCAGGATCCGGTTGGGGCTGTATTTGCAAAACAGCGCGAATCCGGAGTTGAATTCCGGATTCGGCTGTTGCAGGTAGGTTTGGATTTCGTTAATCACGCTTAGTTGCTGGGCCAGGGAGTCACCACGCCGGTGGAGAGGGCCAGGGTGCCTTCTTCCAGTGCGATGGTCCCGGCGTAGATGGGCAGGGGAGTCACGTCCGGGCAGTCCACGGTGAAGGTGACGCCCTTGGCGCTTCCGGCGCTGTCACCGGAGGTGGGAGCCACGGAGGTGTTGCTGCGGTAATCCGGGGAGCCGATCACATGGTAGCGTCCGGCGGCCTTTACGATATACACGAAATCGTCGTTTACGGAAGCCTTGGAGAAGCCAAGGGCCGCTGGAGAGAGGTCAGGGAAGGAGAAGTTGCCATGGTTGATGAACATCTTGCAGTCCGTCTCACCGGTGGTCTCGCTGGTGATGGAACCCTTCCCCTGGGTGGAGTACATCTTCTGCCAGTACTTGCCGGCAGCTGTGGTGAAGTTACCGTCGTAAGAGGCCATTCCCGCTTCGGTTGCACCGACGGCGTCCGGATCGTCCACGATCGTGGGCCAGGCGGTGATATGGCTCTTGCGGATGCGGTAAACGGTGGTGCCAATCCCCGAAGGATTGACACTACCGATTGCGAAGTCAAGATTTGCGTACATAGTGCTTTCTTGATTTTAAGGAGTTACTAATTGCTGGGCTCGGTTTCGGGCTCGGTTTCGGGCTCGGTGACGGGCTCGGCAACCAGGAGGAATTCCTTCTCGATCATCTGGAACTGCACGCCCCAGAAGAAGCACATGAAGAACTGAACGACCTTCGGGTTGTCAGGTACACGGACCAGGACCTTCTCGCGGCCGGAGGCATCCAGCTGGTCGCAGCCAACAAGCATGTTCTCCTTGGTGGTCAGATAGATGTACTGGCTGTTCTTCAGGCCGGAGAGGGCCACGATTTCGCAGTGGTCGTCGGTACCATGGAGGTACTTGCGGCCGTAGGCGGCATTGTAGGATACGGCACCGAAGTGGGCCAGGAACCAGTCATCATAGAGGATCTTCACGGCCTTGGGCACGAAGAGCTTCAGGTTGGCGGCCTCCTGGAGTTCCTCGGAGGCGTTGTCGTAGATGCTCTTCAGAACATCACCCACATTGGCGGAGGTGATGGCGGCGGTGGTCATGTAGTTGCCGTTGGCGGCGGAGATGTTGCCATCGCTGATTTCGGCGGCGGCGATGGTGCCGAATCCGTTGAACAGGTCGGCGGTGGTGGTGCCGCTGGCATCGCGGGATGCGCTGAACAGATTCAGGCCAAGTTTCTTGGCCACGCTCTTTGCCATGGCCAGAACGAGGTCGCGCACGATGTCGGCCTCCTTGCGCTCGGTCTTGTCAGAGAACTGTTCACCGTAAACGGTGGTGAAGAGGATGTAGGGGTCGAACTCTTCCAGAACGTCACCCAGGTAGGTGGTGAGGGTACGGGCGATGATGCGGCCGGTGTCGGTCGCGCCCTTTTCGGTCTTGTAAGGGCGTACTTCAGCGCCGGAACCGATGGCACCCACGGTTTCGTCACCTGCCACACCCTTGTGGAGAGTCATGTGCTGAAGGGCTCCGTTCAGGAGGTCAGCAACAGGCATCGCCAGGGCTTCCTTGCGGAACTTGGCGGAGCTGTTCACGAGAATGGTAGAGAGATTCATGATACTTATGGATTTAAGTTGTTACTTTTTCAGGAAGTTCTGGCACACGGCAAGGGCCTCGTCGAAGGTCTTGGCGGCCTGGATCTCGCCTTCTGCGGCGGGCGTATGGTTCACCTGCATGCCGGCCGGTGCGGGATTGTCGATCAGTTCCTGTGCGGCGGCAAGGGAGGTTTCCAGTTCCTGGATGCGTGCATCGCGCTGGGCGATGGTCTGAGAGTGCTGCTCGGCGGTGGCCTGAGCGTCGGAGAGCTGCTGGCGGAGTCCGTCGATGGTGGCCTGGAGGCCGTTGCCGGTCTTCAGCGCCTCTTCGATGGCCTCAAACTGCACAGCCTGGAGGGTTGCGGAACCGTCCTCTGAGAAAACGAGCTCCGCCATGGCGGCTATGGCCATGAGGAAAGGGAGTTTTTCTTTCATGGAACTTTGAGATTGAGTTTGTTGTGTCTGTTTTTCCTGGGCAAGGTCCAGAACGGCCTTCACGGCCGCGTCGAAGCCGCCGATGGCGTCCACGAAGGTGCCCACGGCGTCCCCGGCCGGGAAGGTCTTGCCGGTCAGGTGCTCTTCCGTAAGGGCAGGCCGGTTGGCCTTCATGTCCCGGATGAATTTCTCATTGGTGGGATTCAGGCGCTCATCCTTGATAAGCTGGAAGTCGTGTTCCAGGGCGCGCTCGTATTCGGCGTTCTTGTCCGTGGAAGCATCGGCGTAGATGCGGGCGGTGATCTCGCCGGTCTCCGGATTCTTGTGGTACAAAGGCGTTCCGGAAATTTCGATGAGCGTACCAACCGAACCCACGATATCCTCCTTGCGGTGCGCGATGATCCGGTCGCAGTAGGATACGGAATAGATGGCGGCGGAAGCGGCGATTCCGTCAACCCAGGCCACCACGGGCTTCTGGCAGGCGGATATGGCTTCCGCGATCTCCGGAACGGCATTGGCCGCGCCACCGCCGGATTCGGTCACGATGATGTGGCCGATGATCTCCGGATCGGCGTCCGCTTCCAGCAGCTGCCGTCCGATGGTGCTGGTTCCGTAGGCCTCGCAGGAGTCGTACTTCAGGAGGGTGCCGGAGAGGTTGGTGACGTAGATGGATTTCCCGGCGAACTGGTTCTGTTTGCCGGAGGGAGCCGGGATTACGGTGTCACAGCTCAGCCTGTAGGGTTCGGGGCCTTTCTCGAACTCCGTGATATACCCACGGAGAACACCCTTGAGAACCGGCGCCATTGCGGCCGCCATCTCCGGGGTGATCATCCAGGGACCACGAAGATTCATGGCCAGATGAGATATCTTCATACTGCAATTTTTTAATGCAGCACAAAGATAAATTGCCGCTCGGGCGATATTTGCGACACATTAGGAGGCCAAAAGCACCCCGTGAAGGCTCTGGCAGGAGATATTCAGCGTGAATCCGGAGGTGGAGATCCCGGATATCCCGTCACTGAATTCGCAGGTGGGAACGAATTCCGGGGAGCCGATGATGTACTTCACGCCGGAAATGAGTTCCACCTGGAAGATGAACTTCTTTCCGGTGAGTGCCTGGAGGGTGTCCCGGTAGGAGTCCTTGTCTGCCCGTATGGGCACGGTCAGCGTCACGTCGGAATACTTGCCGTTATCGTCGTAGTGCCACTTCTCGGAGAAGTCGGCCGCTTCGGGCGTGAACGGCAGCTGCTGGAGGTCGGCGCTGCGGAAGGAGTCGAAGTTGAAGGTGGAGCCCGGAGGCAGCATGCTGTAGTCGCTCACTTTCGTTGCGAGGATGTACTTCAAATTGCGGATTCCAAGTTTCATATTCAGTGATTTTTACGGTCAAAAAAGTAGGACATGAACGCGACTAAAAAAAGATGGGGATCGGGTAATTTTCCTTGTGTTTCTGACGAAACCGGTACCAGTCTTTGGAGAGTCTGGACATGATGGTGTCATCAATGGGAAGGTTGTAATCTGCAAGGAAACTCCCGATGGCATGGCGGATGGGCTCTTTCTTGTCATCATCCGAAAAGCGGGCGGTCATGTAGGTGCGGAAGTGGGCCCGGAACTGGTTTTCCAGATAGCGCTGGATGGCGGCCTGACCGGCTGAAGAGATGTAGCACCTGTACAGCGTGTTGATGTAGATTCCTTTTCCTGAGGGCAGGTTGTAGTTCTTGGAAGCCGTTGTGTCCAGGAGCTCGATGGAGATGTATTCACTGCGGTCCTCAATCTCGGAATCGTCATCCGGGCGGATATCGAGATGCTGCTTGACGATGGCCCAGAGATTCATGGCCTTGTCAAGCTTGATGGTGTCGGAACCGGTATAAGCGTTCACCCATTGATGGATGAACGCTCCGACTTTCACATCTACTGTATTTCCCCAGTGCATAGTTCGGCAAAGATAGCGGTTGTGTCAGGAAAACATCTGACAGAATCCCATTGCCCGAACACCGTGGAAACAAAGATAGCAAAATTATCGTTTCACGAACACAGGAACGCCATTTTGCACCTTGCAGCGGAGTGCCTGGATGCGCTCTTCTCCCACGCAGAAGCCGGTGTAGTACCTGCCCTTGTCGGGGCCGGTCTCCACCTGGTACAAAACCTGCCTTCCGGGCCAAAGGTCCCTGAGGGTCACGGGCCTCATTCCCTCCGGAACGGCATCGTAGATCCAGAGGCTGTGACTGCGTCCGTCGAACCAATGTCCAAACTCCATTTTTATGGGCTCACTCATACAACATGCAATTTCAACAATAATTTTCCGAAAATTTTGACACTTTTGACACCGCTACTTAAGTGGGTGAATATTAGTGAGTTGTGCGGTGTCAATTTTTCTGCGAGCGGTGTCAAAGTCAAAAATCGGCCGTTTTTTCGGTGTCAACCGTGTCAATTCGGCAAAAAATTTTGACACCGCGCAACTCTTTCAGTTTCAGTTAGTTATCTTCTCTTTTTTCCTTCGGTGTCAAAATGTCAAGAAAAATGACAAAATAAAATAATTTTAACACTTGTCTCATCCTCGCTCCGCTCGGACCCAAGAAAACCCGCTCGTAAGCGGGTATCTCATCTTGACATCAGAACGGTGCATTATCATCATCTGCGTCTGTAGTGAAGGCCGGTGATAACGGCGGCGGCGGCACTTCGGGCGCCGGCCCCGCGCCCCCCGGGAGGTCAGAGACCGGCCCATTGACACCGGCCGGAGTCTCCACGTAGAAGTAATACTTGTCCACGCCGTTTTCCTTCCGGTGGATGCGCTGGTGCTTGCGGTCGCTCTCGTTGGTGTAGATGGAATCCGGATTGAACACGAATCCGTCTTCCTGGTGGTACTGGCACCAGAGTCCCATCTGCTCCTTGAACTTCTTCGGTGTAAGGAATTGCTGGCTGCGGGCGCTGATACTCTTGCTGAAGGCTTCGATGGCCACATCCTGGTCCACGAAGGTGTTCAGCCGGTCATCGGTGAACCAGTCCTCGGCCCAGTCGAAGAAGTCCTGGCCCATGGCCCGTACCAGCGTGCGCTGCATGATTGACTTCATCGGCGGCTGCACGCGCTCGTGGATCTTGTGCCACTGGACCATGCAGGTGAGCATGAAGTTGTAGAAGTGATTCATCTCTTCGGGCGTGTACTGGTCAATGAGGTCCTTGCCGAATTCCGTGCGAGGGGACCTGAGTTTCAGTTTCCGCTGGGTGGAATCGGAATGGTAGTAGTCGCTGAAGGCCGCGAACCAGATACGGCGGTTCAGGGAGTCATCGAAGTTGCGGATGGCATGGTTGGAAGTGAAGCCAAGCTTCGGGGATTCGGTGTAGTCCATGGTGAATCCCTTGCCGTGCTTCACGTCGATGGTCATCTTTCCCGTAACCATGTTCATGAATGTTTTCATGGGCACCTTTGAATCCAGGTCATCCAGGAAGATGGTGTCGGTGATGTCCTTCACCACGTTCTGGAAGATGAACCGCATGTTGGAGGTGTCTATCCGCTGTCCGTCCACGTATTCCTGGGCCCGGAGTTTCTCCATGCTCTTCAGGAAGAGGGATTTTCCGGTACCGCCAAGGTGGTCATCCCCGTCGGCCTGCACCATTTCCATGGCATAGACGGCATAGGGTTGCCCGGAGGTCTTGTATTTGGACAGCATGTATCCCACTGCGAGGCACTTGGATATGAAGTTCAGCCGGTACTCGCGCTGCTGCGTCTCCGTCAGGGGTTTGCCTGCCTCTTCATCCCTCCAGTACTCCCGGCCGGTATTCCACAGGTACTGCATGAAGGTGGAACCGAATTTGCGGATTTCGACCGAATACTTCTTCATATCTTCCATGGTGTCAATCTGCGTTTCTAAAGAATAATATTGAGGGGTGGCGGGGATGGCAGCTGCAAGTTGGTCTTTCAAGGCCTGGAAGGATGGCGTGCGGCTGATCTCGAAATACGGCTGTTCCACCTGAAGGTCATGGTCTATGATCTTGGATGAATAGATAAGGTACGGGCACTCGGAGTCCTTCAGTTTCACGATGCCGTCCGCTCCCACGCGGAATATCCCGTTACGGAACCACAGGAAGTCGTGATTCTCCGTGAACGCGCTGAAGTCCGGGTGGATCCGGCGCAATTTAACCAGGTTTCCGGCCGATATCTGCTTGGATCGGTGTATCGAGTTCACCAGGGCCTGGGAATAGTACTTGGGGTGCGTTCTCAGGTATTCGAGCAGGTACATGGAGCATTCGGCCGCGATGGCCTCCTTGTCAATCAGTGTCACCTTGTTGCCTTCAATCCGGCAGAATGTGAATCCTTCATTCTTGGTGGTCGTTTCTATCGTGTAGTATCCGGACGCTTCCAGAAAGGCGTACATCTGGTCGTTGTTGATGTCGTACTTGTATCCGCCTTTCTGCTGCGGTATGGCGGTCCAGAACTTGAGGCCTCCGGAGAGTTTCACAAGCTCGTCGAAGAGTTTCACCGGGTTCTGCGTTTCCGGCTTCCGGTAGTACATGAAGAAGTCCTTTGCATCCTTGCATGGCTTGCCGCGCCGGTCCCGGTGCTTTTTGAGGTCATCCGGCAGCTTGATGATGGAGATGTCCAGATATCGGAGGGCTATGTCGTACATGTTGCGGATGCCGGTCTCGTCGATGTCGTACAGGATGTAGAGTTTCTTGGCTAGGGAGGAAAGGATGTTGTACTCGTATTCCGTGAACTTGGCCGTTTCGGAATTAGGCCAGCAAACATGATATCCGGCGCTCTTCACATTGAGGGCGTCGGAGGGGCCGCTGCAGATGATAAGCTTGTCCCAGGTCATGTCCACGATTTCCTCGCTTTCTCCGTCATCCGACGGGATGGTCGCTTCCGGACTCCATTCACCGTTCACGGCCTTGGTATAACGCTCCATGAAGTCCTTTTCCCCGCTGAAGGGAATGATGCGGGCCTTGGGTTTCGGACCTTTTTCACCACCCTGCTTCCAGGCGCTGAAGGCCGCGTCATCCTCTTGCTGGATCCGGGCCTTGTCCTTCCACTGGAAGCGGAATTTCTTGGACAGAGGGCAGTATATCTTGCCGTACAGGGCGTAATCGTAGTAATACATCGGATATCCTTCGGTGGCCGCGATGCGGAAGCTCTTGCCGTCCTTGTTTTTCTGCGTCACATAGGAATCCAGCGGTTTCAGGCAGAGCTCGGCGCAAATGCCCGGCGTGATCTCGTGTCCAAGCATGGCCAGTTCCGCCTTTGTGAATTCCCCTGAGGGGCGGATGTTCACGGCGATGGAATCGATGGCCGGGGCCTCGGTCACTTCGGGCTCCGGGTTCAGGGCCTTCTCGCGTTCCTTCTCGTCCAGGAGCTGCGGGGCGAAATGCTGCGCACACCAGAGGATGGCGTCGCCGTAGCCAAGGCCTTCCATTTCCATCACCAGCTGGATGGCGTTCTTGGCCTTGGTGTCGGCACCACCTTTGTCCTGCATGAGCCATTTTCCGTCATTGGTCTGGAATACGGTGCAGGATGCGTTCTTGTCATCGCTCCGGATCTTGAAGTTGTGCTTGCTTTCAAAGCCGGGCTTGGATGCCGGGAACAGGTGAAGGATGATGTCCTTGCCTCCGTTGGTTATGTTGTAGATTTCATCTGCTGTAATCATGTCAAGTCCCCCAATCATGTACTACTGGGGGGGGGAGGGGTTATTCGTTCAAAAGGGCCTTCTGAACCAGGTCTTGCACTGCTTCGTATTCGGCCTTGCGGATTTCTACTTCACGGCTCTTGTTCACATACGCCTCGCACATGCGTATCTGTGCGCTCAGGGCCTGTTCTATCCGGTCGGCCTGCCACCGGTTCAATTCAAGCGTTATCATATCAGGTTTTTCTTTTCATGGGCTGCTACCGCATCACGGATCCAGCCGGAATGGAAATCAAAACTCACCTTATTATTTTCAAAAAGCAACTGTTCAATCTTGGCGTTGTCTGACAGATTGCCACTACCTTCCATTACCAGATAATTGCCAAGATTATCCTTGATGCAGGTCACTTTGGCGTGGTTATCCATATAGCCGTGGTGAAGGACATCGGTTCCATGGCAAAACTGCCGGAATATCCGGTAAACCTGGTGCGCCTCTTTGTTTCTGTACTTCCAGAACAAGTCACTCACAATGAACCATCCGGCTTTAATCTGACCGCCTTCATAGGCTTTCATGAGCCCGCGTGCCGCTACATCGTTGATACTGTAAACGGCCAGGTATAATTCTTCGATGGTTGCGCCGGTGGCCAGTATCCGCTTTATGAGCGTATATCCGTTCCATGGCTTATTGGTGACAATCCGGAATTGCTCACCGGGTTTTGGCAGCTTGCAGAATTTCGTGAAGTCCACGGCCGCCTGACAGAAGATTTTCTCTTTCTGTACAACCATCCGGAGCTTCTTATCATCCATGGTGAAATCGGATTGTTCCAAATCGTGAACAATCCGTTCTTCCAGGTCCAGCCCCGGCGTTTTGTCAATGAGAGACAAATCGACCATATTACAATCCGTATTCTTCCTTACGCTGATCCCGTTCCCATTTCTCTATCTGGATAACGGCCCATTGTTCACCGGCTTTCGCCAGTTCGTACACCTTCTTCCGGTATTCAATCTCACTTTCAATCTTGCCTTCATGGTAACTGATGTACACAGGGCTTTTCGGGTTGGCCATGTGCCTCCGGAATTCCTCTTCAGGAATCTGGAGTGCAATAGCAATCTTCGAGATGGTGTAACGGAGTGTCACCAGCTTCCGGATGTTTTCCAGGTCCTGTTGGCTGGGAATCCACACCGTTTCACCATCAGCGTTCAAAATGAGTTCAGGTGTTTCCTGCTTGATGATGGCTTTTTCTTCTTCCATGGCCTTACGCTTCTTCCGGCCAGAGCTCTTCGGCCGTGTGGTTGGTCCCCAGGGTCTCGTTCACGGCTTCCACCACCATGGGCATGGTGTACCGGGCCGGTTTGCGCTGGCCGGTGTACCAGAAATAGACGGTGGTGTAGGATACGCCCTTGTTGATGAGGGTGTTTCTCAGCTTCTCTTTCTGGCTGGCCGTCGCACCGGCGTAAACATCTGTAATTGTCATTTCTCTTCTTCTTTAATGGCTTCCACTTCCGATGGGAGCACGGTCTTGTAATTGAATTCTCCGAGCCGGAGGGATATGTTCTTCACCCGGTCTTCCGTCACCGTCCACACCATGCCGTTGTGAATCACCTTCTCCCCGGTGCGGAAGGGGTCCCGGGGAGAAGGCCGCAATACTTCTTCTGTCATCGGTTGATGGGGATAAAGAGCGCTTTCTTCCAGAGGTCGATGAACTGACTTCCGGAGTATCGCGCCAGGTCGCGCGTTTTATATGCAAGGCGGGAACCGAGGTCCGCGTGCGTGGTCGACCAGGCGGGATCCGAGAGCGCAGAGCCGAGACCGGCAAATACTTCGCTGATATCGGTTGCGTTTATCATGCACCTGTCATCGGCTTCTTCCTTGTCCATGTCTGCAATCTCTTCGGTGGTGAATAGCAAGAACCACGGCGAGTACCCATATCGCTTGCCGTCCGGGATGTACTGCCAACCTTCATTCAGGGCGGCGGTGATGATCTCCAGCTTCAGCTGGGCCTTGATGTGTTCCGGAACGATGTCGGCGTATTTCGGCTGAAGGAGTTCCGGAAGGGCTTCCTCGGATGCCAGGCCGATGGCCTTGCAGGCATCCTCGAAGGTTTTGATTTTGTCAGTGATGTTCATGTTTTTGAAAATTATTATTGATTCGTAAAAATCACAGCACGGGTTACACATTTATAGTTACTTCAAAATAATTTTGACTGTCATTTATTATATCTATGCTTACGCCTTCCGGGATGTCGTTCATGTCTATCCCTTGTTCCTCGATCCATTTCCAGGCATCGATTAACGTTGTGAATACTTTCTGCAATTTCATGTCTCATTTGGATTAACCGTGAATCCACTATATGGCAGCGGTGAAGGAAGTTGTCAATCATCTGCGTTTACTGAGTGCTTCGATAATCGCTTCATTGGCACGTTCGGCGTCCTGTTGGCATATATATCCCATCCAATCATTAGGTTTACCTGAAAGATGCACAATAATTTTAATGTCGTTTTCCATTAAGATATTTCTAATTCGACTGTATGAAACACAAAAGTGCTTCGCGAGGCCAATGAGGGAAATATAATCGGGGTGCGCCCCGTAATGCATGCTATGATAAGACTTTTGATATGGAGTTAGTCGCTTCCCTGTTGTCGCGCGGTGGGGTTTGGTATTTTCGACCTTCTCCGACTCCGCTTGCTCCTGAGGTTCCGGGGCTTCTTCGCTCGGCGGGATGGCAATGGGCGGATTCTGCTCGCTATCTGGCGGCGGTGAAGCAAGTGTATGCGCATTTCTCCTCAGTATTAGATAGTGTATGGAAGGAAGGTATCTACTACAGACGGCTATAGTTTTATATGTTGTTCCTTTACTGGAAGCCACATTGATGGTTTGAACCGGGATCATATTTGATGCAAGAATGACTCTTAATTCTTTTTGTGTGATGTTATAGTAGTTGCATAGATTATAGAGCCTGAGCCATGATACCCCATTGCGGCTAATATTCCTGTTCCACTTCGCTGGTTTATACGGCTCTACTTGGGGGGGGTATTTTCGGCCTTCTCCGGCTCCGCTTGCTCCTTAGGCTCCGGAACTTCTTCGAGCGGCGGGACGGGGATGGCTGGCTCGCTGTCGGGCGCGATAGCTTCCGCGATCTCGTGCGTGTTGATAAAGGACAGCTCTTGCCGGATGTCCCGGAGAATACCAATCAGGTCTTCAAAACCTCTTTCAAGTTCATAGCCGATTTTCTTGAGGGTGGCCAACTGTTCTTTTCTTACTCCAAACTCAGTAAATGGTTCCATAATATTATTAAAATTTGTTTGTTATGTTTTTAATATCGTTATGCGGCCGTTTTTTTACTCAATATTAAATGAGTGCAGGTCAAAATTTAATATCATAATTAGTCTTCAACTTCAAACTTTTCAACCTTCATAACCTTTTCGCCTTCAAACGGCGCCACTTTCACCCATACATTCATCCCTTCCTTGCGCCTCAGGATGCTGCATGCCGTTCGGCAGGCCTCGGTGTAGTCGTGGGAAAAAATCCGGACGCTGCCGGGCTCCATGGCACGGATCTCTGTCATGACGCCAATCACGTCTTTCCGATAATACCCCCCCCCGGAGGCGTCTTTAGCATATACGTTAATAATGTCCATAATGTGTTTCAGTTAAAAAATGGGGATGTCCTAGGCGGTCAGGCGTTTGAGTTCGTTCCGTCACCGGTATTGGTTATTCCCGGTGCATCCCCATTTGCCGGTCTCACCGGCTGTTGCCAAGTACCAAGAATGTGGATTCAGTCTCGTTTCAAAGGCGGGGCCGGCATCCGCCATACAGCATCAATATTTATCGGCTTATTGTTAAACATTGCCGGCCTGTCGGTCTCATAAAAAGGAAGGGACAGCGGGAACCCTTCCCGGGTGATTCTCCTAACCAACCTTAAGGTTTGTTCCGCTGTTTTGGGGCATTTCCAGGGCCTGAGGTGATTTCTCTATAGTCGGTGATCCGGGCCAGACCAGCTGCCTTCTGAATCTCTGTGTCCGAAAATGCACCCGATACCAGAATATGATATCCCGTGCCTTTCAGGTATATACTCATGAATGTACCCGGGCACAATTCTTTCATTTTGTCCCTGAAGGTCTCTGCCTCCGAGCGGGACCGGAACCGAAGTATCTTTTTCGTCATAGAACAAATATCTGAATTCAGCAAAACGTCTCATGGGCTCCTGGCCCTTCAGGATGGACCGGTACGCCTCGATGGCCAGTTCACGCGTTGTCATCTTTCACTCTGTGTGTGGTTCTTGGATCCGTGAAGATGTGCCCGATTGCGCAATGGGAGCAAAGCGTGAGGTTCCCGTCCCACCACCAGCAATTCCCGTAGTCCGGATTGTGGCAGGCGTTGGTCTCCGTGCATCCGCACACCACGCATGTTCCGGGTTGCCGGGGAGTGACGTATATGCGCCATAGGCGCTGCAGCCGGGTAATCTTCACGGTGTTCATAGCAAAGGCTCCTGGAATGATGTTTCATCCTCTCTGATAAGCACGAAACGGGCGTACCATCCGCCGCACCTGATCTGTGCCGTTTTGCGGTCTCCAAGGAACATTTCCTCTTTCGGGAAATAATCCTTGATTTCCACCGGCTGGGCGCGTTTGTTTTGTCGGATGTAGTCTGCCTGACGTCTTCTGAGGAATGCGGCAAACTGCTGGATCCAGGTGGCCGTCACCGTATAATACAGATAGGGCCTGGCCACATCAAGCAGGTAGGCGTCCACCTTTTTCAGGTCGCTCATCGTATAAGCGATTTCTTCAAAGAAGTATTTCTTGTGGTCCATATTTCTATGCTTTAATCATTCGGCAATAGTATCCGGGAGTCCAGTGGCATTTCTGGTGAATGTACAGCCAGCATTTGAGGCATTCGTTCGGCGCTCCAAAATGCGGCCGGGGGGGGGTACTCTTAGGCTTCATCTGCTATATATTTAGGATGAAGGCCGTTGGTTGCGATAGACACCCGGAGATAATTGGATTCCTCCATATAATCTCTAATGCTCATTACGAGGACCGAGTAGGTCGAACTTCTTACAAAGCTGCGTTGAAACTTCTGCACATCTTTGTAAGAAAGAATGGATTCGTTCTTTATGTCGATATTCACAACGCCATGGATGTAGCCATGATGGTAATAGCCCACGGAAACTTCCACATCCGGCACCTTGGAGAGGTACGGTGAAGAGAGTATCTCTTTCGCCTTGGCGGCGATTTCATCTACCTTGATTTTCATGGCTCTGTCTGAAGGTGGTTATTCGCACGGATGAAGATAAAATGGGCCGCGGCTGCTACGGCCCGGTGTAGTGTTCGAGAATGGGAATGCAGCCATTTTCTCGTTAACCGGTACAACTTCCGGAGCCACTGCACGGCTTCCGGGTTTTCCTTCAACTGAACCCAGGTGAAGAATGAGAGCATCGGCAAGGTCCCGAAGGCATGCCAGGTAGCGAACTTCGCGCGTCCCATTAGGGCATCCACGCCGTTCCAGGCCAGTGTAATCACCAGCGCCACGGTGATGGCCACACAGGCCAGCGCCGTAAGAGAGTTCAACTTGTTTTCCATTCTCGAACATTTTTTTAATTGGTATTAATTCATTATCTTCGTTTGTAATCCGTTTGTAATTCTGTTGCAAAGTTAATAAACTTTTCTAACATTACAAAAGATTATCAAACTTTTTTGAGAAAATTTTTATGGAAACAGTGTACAAACTATTTTTAAGAGTGAATCATATTCGTCAGGTGGACCTTGCTAAATACCTTGGGGTTACCGAATCATCCATTTCCAGCGTAATAAACGGCAGGAATCAGCTTTCTGAACCAAACTTAGTTAAGATTCTTAACAATGATCAGGGGTGGGATGTCTCTATGTTGCAACCAGTCAGTACTGGGAGCACTATAAACAGCGTTGTGAATTCAAAAAATTTCAGCTATGGTCATAATGGAATTCCAGCTGAACAGTTCATGGCTTATGCTCAGGAGAACCAGCGCCAGATGGGTCAGCTGATCGATACTATTGCGGAACTAACCAAAAAGATTCAATAATATGAAAAAATTTACCGTTTTGTGCCTGCTTGTGATGGCAGCGGCATGTTCAAATCCGCAAAAGAAAGCGGAGAACCAGGCTAAGATTGATATCCAAGAGTATCTGGAAAAGAATCAGTCTGAGATTGGACCCTTCACTGTGACCGAGATTATCCAGATGGATAGTGCATATTCTCCTTTCATGGACCTCCAAGCGCTATATTTGGCCGAAACAGAATACTATAGTGATTTGGTCAAGAGGCATAAGGATATGCTGAATACTGCTAATGACAATCTTTTTATGCTTCAGAAGATTGCCGCACTCAAAGAGTTCGACAGGGCTGAGGAGTATATGGAATTCAAATCCGCCTTGCTCAAATCTATGGAAGAACCTTTTTCAAGTGAGCATGAGAAGAACAGGATAGGAGTTCACGCAAAGTATCGAATTGGAAGCGGGAAGGAGATTGATAGCTATTTCTATTACAATACCAAGGATGCCGGAATCGGCCATTCTCATGATGAATTGTTCAATCTCTACGGTGAGATCTCAGATGTGGACAAGAAAATCCGTGATATCCAGGATGCTATTATTGAACTTAAATAATGCCATTAGCCCCTCACAAAACACTGAATCCCAATAAGATACTTGCATTTGCACCGGGTCAAAAACGGGTCAAATCGGCCGGCTTTTGGCCATTTTGCGAGGAAAAGAATACTTGAATATCAGTAAGTTACGAATTCAGAACTATGGCAAGAAAGTCGGATCATCTCGACAAAAAACCACCTAACGAATTATATTTTAAGGAGTTACAAGGTTACAAAAATAATTGCCGGGTCAAAACCGGATCAAACTTTTTCGTTGGAGATTCCCTCTTCCAGGCACTGGAAGAATTCTCCAAAGAAAAAAAAATGCTTTTTTCCCTGCCTCACGCGTATATAGATTATACGCCGCCAAAACTCCACAAAGCCAAGTCCGGATGGTACGTCTCCTACTATGTGAGGAATCCGGAGACCGGCAAACTAAAACTCTTCCGCGCCAAGGTGAACCGACCCAAGGGACGGGAACGCACCGCCGCCGCACGGGAAATCATGGCCTCGCTCCAGGAACGCCTCGCCATCGGCTGGAACCCCATCACCGAGAAGACCGCGCCGCTGGCCACCACACCCGCCTTCGAGGTCTTCGACCGCTTCGAGAAGGTCAAGGCCAAGGAGATGGAGAAGGCCTCGCTGGCCTCCTACCTTTCTTATATAAGGGTGTTCCGAGCCTTCCTCGAAGGCATCGGCTTCCTTCCTTCTTCCTCCATCCTCGCCATCAAGGAGGACACGGCCAAGCGCTACATGGCTTTCCTGGAAGAGAATCGGGGCGTCTCCCCACGGACGTACAACAACTACCTCTCCTTCCAGATCACCTTCTTCGACTGGATGAAGGACCGGGGATACATCTCCGCCAACCCCTTCCTGGGAATCCGCCGCAAACCCCGGCGCCTCACGGCGAAAAAGCGCCGGATGCTAACGGATGATGAGCTGGGAACCCTTTTCGCATGGCTCCGGGAAAACAATCCGGAATACCTTGCCGTCTGCCTGCTGTGCTACTGCTGCTTCATGCGCCCAAAGGAGATCGCGCTGCTGCGCTGCGGGGACCTGGACCTGGAGAAGCAGGTGGTGCACGTCAGGGCCGAGATCGCCAAGAACGACCGGGAATCCTACCGGACCGTCCCGGATGCGGCGCTGCCGGCGCTCCGCAACCTGGACCTGGAACACCCGGAATGGTATCTGTTCGGATACCGGAAAGGGGACTACTATTCCTTCAAGGCGGGGCCCCGGGGAGGCAGCCAGAAGCGCTTCTCCGACTACTGGGCCCACCGCGTCAGGGAGGCCTGCGGATTCCCGCTGGAGGTGCAGTTCTACAGCCAGAAGGATACCGGCATCACCAACATGCTCTCCGGCGGTGTGGCCATCAACCTCGTGCAGCAGCAGGCCGACCATTCGTCCGTGGCTATGACCGCCATCTACGTCGGCCGCAAGCCCTCCGCCTCGGACGAGCTCAAAGGAGCCATGAAGGAGGATCTAAGGAGCATCTAAGGAGCATCAAAGGAACATCAAAGGAACATAAAAAGCCGGTATCTCACGACACCGGCTTTCCCGAGTTAAACATTAAACTTTATAAAATGTTTGCTTATGACAAACAAATATAGCACGCGGAATCATCTTTTCAAAATAAATTTCCTCACGGCCCAGAGGACGGCGGCCAGGAGCAGCACCGCCAGGGCGATGGTCCCACACTGCATGCGGAAGTTCTGCCAGGGCGTCAGGGGCTTTTCCACCTTCTTTTCCACGACGTGCTCACGCATGACGGTATCCACCTGGTGGACGTAGGTGGTGTCGTGGATCAGCCGGTAGCGCTCCCGGATGCGCTCCACGTACTGATACACGGTATCATTCTTTTCGCGGATATAGACGGAATCCCGGCGGAATACTGAATCCACTTGGGTGTGATTAACATAGGTCGTATCATGCTGCACCTGAAGATGCTCCACGATACGCGGTGAACAGCTGCTCAGGATAAGCAGCAGCGCCACGGCCAGCACGAACATGAAGGCCGCCACGTACTCCCCGGGACGCGGGTTGTTGTTTCTCGATTCTGTCATACGTTCAACTTGAATACTTGGCCGCGCTGGGAGCCGGTGGATGAATACAGTCCTATATGCACCCATTCGGCCTTGGCGGACCGCTCGATGATGCATTGGTCGAACTTGACGCGCTGCGAGATGAGCCAGCTGCGCACGAAGGCCTTGAATCCTTCCATGTCGGCCGCCTGGAGATCGGCGGCATCCCCACGGAGGTGGGCGCTCGTGTCCTTGCCGCCAACGGCCTTGTTCAGCGCCGGGCACCGGTATCCGGAAGAGACGGTAATGGGCTTGCCATAAGCCGCCCGGAGCGGTTCCAGGACCTTTTCCGTGAGCTCGCGGAGATGGTCCACCACCTCGAACGAGGGCGTGTTGTCAATCTTCTTTTTCTTGGCCGTCTCGGAGGCCAGGAGTTCCTGGAGGGTGAAGTACTTGAACTTATTCATCATCGTCATCGCTTGCTGGTTCCACTTCATCGGCCGGGACGTCATCCTTCCCGTCCATGTCCTGCACCACCACCGTGGTGTCCCCGTGGGTGAGCTTCACGCCCAGCCCTTCCGTGATGGCCTCCCGGACCTCCATCAGCGCCGCGAAGGCGAAAAGGAGGCTCCCGCCCTTCAGCACCGATGGCGAGATCTCGCCCATCGGCGGCACCAGGAAGGACGCGACCAGCAGCCCGATGGATGCGACCATGCACACCCACAGCGCCACCGTCGTGCTCGTGCGCACGTTCCTTGTCATCGCCCGGAACCGTGCTATTTTCCTACTGTTTTTCATGGCTCAATTCGTCAATATTTTTAGTTCTTTGTAATCTTTCAAAATTCCCTTCCTCTCCACCGCGTCCAGCAGCTCCCGCGCCTTCCCGATGTCGGACGTGGCCTTTATCATGCCTAAATAGGAGTTGATGGCATCAACGTAGTTCCGCTTTCCGCGTTCACGACTGCGGGCCACAGCAAAGGCGCGCCTGACGGTCTTGTCTTTCATGTGGATTCGCCCTGGGAGGATATGATAGCCCAGGAACTCCACGCCGTGCTCGCAGGGCTGGCAGTAGAATTTCTTCGGATGAAGGGTGATGCCTATCCCTGCAAGTTTCTTCCGCAGGGCGGGAATCATCGCAAGCACCATCTCCTTGTTGTCTGTCACGATGACCGTATCATCGACGTAGCGGACGAAGTGCGGGCTCATGTTGTCGGCCACGAAGCGGTCAATCTCAGTGGGATAGAGGCTCGCCACCATCTGCCAGAAGGTGTAGCCGATGAAGCCCCCGATGCCCGGAGGGCGCTTATAGACGCTCTTGTAGTCCGGGTAGTCGGCCCATTCCCAGAGCGGGGACTTCCGGCGGCTCCGGGACGGGTCTGTGAAGCAGGCCACCTGGAGGCAATAGATGATGTCCTCCTTGTCCGGCCCGTGATAGTCTTTGAGTACGTCCATGAACTGCGCAAAGGCGATGTCGCGGTTCATGTTGGGGAAGTAGCCATTGTAGTCCACCTTGATTATCCAGCACGGGCGGGTATAACCTTGGCTCACTTCCCAGATGTCGCTTATGAGCGTATTGACGGCAAGGTGCGCACCCATCCCGACGCGGTTGTTGAACGTGCGCGGGGAAAGGCGTTTCTCCACCAGCGGCGCGATTCGCATGAGCGCATATGCCATCATCTGTTTCAGCTCCGGCTCTGCCGCGAACACCTCGCGGGGCGTCTGGTTGCGGCGGTGCATAAAGGAATAGTTGTGGAGCGGAGCATAGGACCTGGAGCGTATCTTTTGCAGGTTCGTGCGAAGATTCGCATACAGGTCGACCTCGAAGGCAACCATGTCCTCCGAGCGCCTGTTATGTTTCCTTGACGCTTTGTGAGCCTCGTATAAATCTTCCAAGTCCATTTTCCAAGTATTGCTTTGTTTCTTAATTTCGTGACGGGGCGAACCGCTAACGAGTTGTCCGTAACACCATTGTTGTTGGACATGCCATTGTTGTTGTAATTCCAGGCATTCGACGCGGAATTCAACGTGGACGACCATCGGTTCGAGCTTATATGGGGCACTGCTTATCGCTCTGGTATAAATGATACCGTCCCCACCTCTTAAAAAAATCAGCCTGCTCCGTGTCCTTTCTCGGAGACGGAGACCTGCTTGTAGATGCTCGCGCTCCACTTTGCTATTCCAGTTCCAATTTTTGCCATGAGTTCCATGAAGTGCTTGTGCCTTCTGCGCCGCTTCCTTGCGGACATGCGGGAGAAGGTCAGGTTCTCGAAGCAGAACTCCATCAGCGCCTGATACGAATCGAATGCCGCCTCCAGCGCGTCCACGTACTGACGCTTCTCGCCCTGGAGGCGGATGTCGTAATCCCTGCCATCCGCCGTGAAGGCGACCTTCTCATCCCTCCGGTGAAAGGCCATCGTGAAGCAGGTTATCATGTCAAGGTTGTACTTGATAAGCTGGCTTCCGAAGTCCCGTCTGTCGGCGACACTCATTTCCTTGTTCATCCTGTGGGTGAACTCAAGGAGCTGCTTCACGTCGATGAAAATCCCTGCTTTGCTTATGGAACTCATGCCAAAAATCTTTTTCTATGCGGCTTCGAGGCTTGCGCCATCTTCGCCGCAAGGGTTAATCAAACAAGTTTTAAGAGCGTGACGGGGCGAACCGCGAACGAGTTGACCGCAACACCACGGCTGTCGGACATGCCAGCGGCGTGGTAACCCCAGGCAGACGACGCGGAATACAACGTGGACGACCAGCGGGCCGAGCCAGTACCGGGAACGGACCAGCCGCTGAAGCTGTTGTCGTTCATCTTGTTCCAGTGCTCGTCAATCATCATCTCGCCCAGCTCGAACATGGAGGGGAGCCACCATGCGCCATTGCCGTCACCGTAGGTGTAGCAATGGTTCACGGCGGGGAAGAGGGAATCGGACAGGGCCTGCACCGTGTGCGTCATCCACCGCCCGAACTCATGCACCTTCACGCCGGTGGTGACGGCGCCGAAGGGAGTGCCGGGGGCGCCGTTCACGCGAAGCGTCTGGCGGAGGTATTCCGTCCATGTGCCATAGATTTTCTTGGCGTCCGCGCTGCTGTTGAAGGTGCTCTCCGTCATCACGCCGCCGTTGTACGAGGCTGTCGGATGCACCAAGGAGCCCGCCGTTCCGCGATTTGAGTCGCTGGATGATTGCCTTGCGGTGTTCATCTGCGCGTAAGTGCACTTGTTCCCGTTCCGCATCAGCACCGTGCTGCCTCCATACGTTGGCAGTCCGCTCAGAGGGGGATAGCCGGAGGAAGCCCAATACTTTGAAGTCTCGGTAGGGGCGCAGACCATCGCCATTCCCGCCGCGAAGCCGTAGATGCAGCCGAAGAGCGAAAGTCCGAGCGTCGTTGCGGTGCTGTCATTGGCCGTTCCGCGCCCGATGACCTTGAAGGAGCTGCGCGTGCCGAAGATGAGGTCGCCCACCCCCGCGCTATGCGGGGGTATTACGACGTTCGTTCCCTTGGGCGTCACCCGCCCGTTGGAATCAAGTCCTGTTACTGACAGCGCCATGACTACTCTTCGTTAGCGTCCTGAGCGGAGGGGTTCTCAATCTCGGAGATGATGGTGGCAACCTCGGTGGCGACCGAGGCGATGATGGAGGCGGGCACGCCGGAGATGTTCACGTTCCCGTCCGGGCCGCGACCAGCCCAGAAGTTATACGTCACATCGGATTCGACATACTGGCCGTTGATGTTTACGGAAACGAGGTTCCCGTTCTCGCTGCGGAACTCGCCCTGGGCGGCGCAGCTCTCGTTGGAGTAGGAGAATCCCGCTCCTTCGTAGGTGTTGTTGATAACAAACATAGTGGTAATGGTTTTATTGGTTGTTTTCTTCTTCGGCCCAGAGCACGCCTTCAAGCAAATCTTCAAAGGCGTTCAGGGGCTTGTATTTCATTTCTGCATTCTCTTTTTGGAGGGCGTGGAAGTCGGAGTAGGGCATGGTCTTGCAGTCTGCAAGGCCTGCATCTTCTTTGTAGAGCGCCTGACGCAGTTCGTTATATCGGGCGAGCTGCTTGTCAAGTTCTTCGAGGCGTGCGGGGTTGGAGCCGGATTCGGAGAGTTCCTTGCGCTCTTTGTCGAAGGCGGCACCGTCTTCGATTCCCGCTTCCTTGAGCGCGTCCTTCTCCGCTTCGGAGAGGGACTCGAAAGCCTTGCGGACGGCGCGTTTGAATTTGAGCACCTTGTATGCCTGCGAAGCGTCAAGGTCGTTTGCGGTGATGCCGAGGATGCCAGCGTTGGCAAGGTTGAGAAGGTCGATGTTTTTCATGGGGTTAATACTTAATTCCTGGATTATACTTCTTATAGAACGCTACGCATGCATACACGATAGCTACGACAGGGAGAGGGATAGGCCAGAAAGCGCCGCCGTTTTTGAAGTAGATAGTGATAGCCGCAATCGTGCAGAAAGCGACAACGGCGATGGCCAAAACCAGGCCGAAAGAAATCAGATTTTGTTTGTTCCAAGGTTGCATAATGATTATTGATTAAAAGGTGTTACAGTTCCTCCTGGCATCCCAGCCGCCTCTCTTATCGGGACGCTATACGACGGGATGGAAGTTCCAGATGTGTTGCAGTAAATCCGCGCGTTACCTCCAAGGCTTCTTACGAGGGATTCAAGCGTAATCGTGGAAGAAGTCCAGGTCGTCGAATATACGTTCCCGCTTCCGGACGGGAGACGCAGGTTCGAATTTGCACTGACGGTAACAGCGCCGGCAGTCCCTCCGTTCTGGACATTGGTCAGCGTCTTATATGCTACGCCCTGTCCCGTCTCGAATGCGAGGTAGATATTATTGAAACTACCACCATTCGTTCCGCCAAACAGCGTGCAGTAGAAATAGATGGTATTGTTGTAGTTCGGGTTTTCAGAAGTTCCAGAGTTGATGACAAAGGCGTCCACCTGAACATAGGGATTGACATTTGTCGCAACCGTAAATTCGACGGCATTTGTTCCTGGAATCGTAATGAAACTGCTGATAGCCTGAGATGAGCTTTCCTTTTTGAATGTAGTTAGCACGGGAACATATTTATAATCTCCGGTCGTTGTCGGAGCTGTATATGCGACTGCGTGCATGGCAGGGTCCGACTCAAGGTCGGAGAGTGTCTGGGAGGCAGAGACCCAATCGTAATAAATGTAAGAGTTGCCACTTTTTTGGTAGATAATAAATGCTGCATATAAGTCAGAAATCGCCTTATAAACGCCACCGACTTGGAGCCTCGAATTAAGCTCAATAATTCCAAGGGAGTAATCAGTAGCGCCACCACCTGCCCGAAGTTGGTACTGGAAAGTAATCGTTCCGCCTGGCGCGACCGCATCTCTATCCGCTTGTAAAAACAGGTAGTCGAACGGGTTTTCTGCATTATGATAATAGCCGTTAAAATCAAGGACGCGCGCGGCAAGTGTATCCCTGCTATAAACCCATCCGTTCAAATTACCGTCAAGATAAGACAATACGTTGCTTGTATCGGCGGATTTCGGTGTTATCCCGAAGTCTGCGTTAATCCCTTTATGCCAGTCTGTCGGATGAGACGCTGCGGGATTGAGGTTTTTTACGCCGTTAATGCTCCACGGGACAGGTTTGTAGCGCGACCACATTTTTACGTTGCTATGGTTATACAGCGTCCACTCGTCCCCGGTACTGAGCCCAAGGACAAACGCCACGTCCCCACGAAAGTCAATGCCCCCGTTGGCGTCTACATAAATTCTTCCGTTAGTGTGACTCATATTCTTTCAGTTTTGCTTTAAGTTCTTTATTTTCTGCCTCCAGTGCAGTGATTCGGGCTTCATGGTTCTGGAGCCCCGCTATCTCGTAGGCATGGAGGGTGTTGTAATTCAGTGAGAGGTATTCCCCTGCGTCACTTACGACTGCAAAGGGGAGCACGTCGAGTACGTCCTGCGCGATAAGGCCCGCGCCCCGCTTCCCGTACAGGTAGGCGTTGTTATCGTTCCATGTCCACTCCTTCGGCTTGAGTTGCATCAAGACTGACAGTGCGCGGTCGGAGCACACATCGTCAATGTCATCTTTCAACCTCTGGTCGGAAGAAGATGCCGCCGCCCCGGCGGTGATATAGGAATCCGAGAGAATACCACCGATGGAGTACACCGTTCCGCCGATATTTACATTCGACCCCACCGAAAGCATATCGGTGAAGAAGGCCGTTACCGTCAGTTCGTCAAAGGCCCTATTCGTCGCAACGGAATCCACTTGGGACTGCAAGGACTGGAGCGCGGAAGATACGATGCCAAACTTATCGGAAATGTTCTCGCTTGCGCTGTCGTAAGTCGCGTAGAGCGTGGCCGTGCGTGTCTGCCCGGCTACCGTGACGGAAAGGTTCGTGGACGCACCAGAGGAAAGGCCGGAGAACAGCGAAGATGCTGTGCAGGCCGTAATCGTTCCGGCGTTCAGATACACGGGCAGGGACGCGGACCCCTCGGTTGCAGAGAGGGCTGTAAAGGATGAGCCGTTGTAGTAGATGGGCTTCTTCGTCCCACCGATGGCCGAACTACCTACAAGTGTGTGCGTATGTGTCCCGTAGCCCGTGATAATGCCGTACTGATTGACCGTAACATAAGGCACGGACATGGATTGCAGACCGGAGGTGGAAGATGAAGTCCCGGCGGTTCCGGCGGTGATGCTGGCGGTGTTGAAACTGCCACCAAGAGCGATGCCTGTACCGTTGATGGTTGCTATGGTCGAAGTAGCCGTCAGCGTCTTGCTCCCGATATTGACGGTTGAAACATATAGGTCGGAAACTGACGCAAGCTCCGAGAATAATACCGCCACAGACAGTTCATCATAAACGCTACGGGATGCCACCGAATCAACCTGCGACTGTAACGATTGCAGGGCTTCGGAAATCGTGGTGCCATTTGCGGAAGTGAGATACCCCACGTTAGCATGGTTGCCCCAGGAATAGGCTGTATTTCCGTTAGTAGCATTACTCCGAATC
>ERZ842401.1619-NODE-1619-length-31745-cov-59.461660_pt1 | contig 31745 bp, 24 predicted proteins | sample MGYA00521270_ERZ842401 | MGnify/ENA primary metagenome ERZ842401 (study PRJEB31892, sample SAMEA3878208) | bioreactor metagenome | biome: Moose rumen | place: Sweden | collected 2011-10 | study: EMG produced TPA metagenomics assembly of the PRJEB12797 data set...
TCAGCCGGCCACCCGTGGCACGAGCCATGACATCGATGAGGTCTTTGATCTGGTAGGCGATGGACTCTAACGCTGCACGCAGGAAGTGGGCCTTCGTCGTGGCGAAGGTCAGTCCGAAGACAGCTCCCTTGACACTCGGCTGCCACCACGGAGCACCCAGGCCGGAGAAGGCGGGGATGACGTAGACTCCGCCGTTGTCGCCGACAGAGGTGGCCAGGGCTTCCATCTCTGACGGGTGCCCTACCAGCTGCAGCTGGTCGGCTATCCACTTCAGCGTGGCTCCCGTGCTGTAGATGTTGCCCTCGTAACCATAATACACCTTGCCGAAGGCCGAGAAGCCGACGCTGGTCACCAGTCCGGCCGGGGCAGCCTTAGGCTCCTCGCCGATGTTGACCATGACGCTGGAACCGGTGCCGTAGGTCACCTTACCCGAGCCGGGCTTGAAGCACATCTGTCCGACCAGGGCGCCGTGGGAGTCGCCCAGCACACCTGCTATGGTAATCGGACTGGCAAACAGCCCTTCGCAGGTGGTCTCACCATAGACGGCGTCGCAGGGACGTACCTCGGGCATCATGGAGCGCGGTATGTCGAACAGCTGCAACAGGTCGTCGTCCCACTGCATGGTATGGATGTTGAACAGCATGGTGCGCGAGGCGTTGGTATAGTCAGTGGCGAACACCTGTCCGCCCGTCAGCTTCCAGACGAGCCACGTGTCGATAGTTCCCATGAGGAGTTCTCCGCGCGAACTTGATTCGCGGGCACCTTCAGTGTTGTCGAGCAGCCACTTGACACCGGAGGCCGAGAAGTTGGGGTCGATGAGCAGGCCACTCTTCTCGAACACGCGCTTGGCATAGCCCAACGAACGCAGCTCGCGGCACAGCTCGGCACCACGGGTGTCCTGCCACACCACAGCGTTGGCAATGGGGCGCCCCGTCAGACGGTTCCACACCACAGCGGTTTCCCTCTGGTTCGTGATGGCGAGGGAGAACTGGCTGCCGGCTGTCAGCGCTTGGCTTTTGGCCAATAACTGGCGGATGGCCTCAATCATATTTTGATAGATTTCCTCCGCGTCATGTTCCACCCAGCCTGTCTGGGGGTAGTACTGATGGTGGTCGACATTGGAACGGGCCACCATGCGGCACTGCTCGTCAAACAGCAATGCTTTCGTCGACGACGTGCTCTGGTCAATGGCAATAATGTAATTCATAGCAGCGGTAGCAAATTTTTCACTTTTCACTATTCACTTATCACTTACGAAGTCTGACACAGACTGCGTAATACCCTCGGCATCCATGCCGTAGTGGTGGAAGATCTCTGCATTGGTGCCGTGGACTGCATTCTCGTCGGGGATGCCGATGATGCGGACGGGAACGGGATGCTCAGAGACGGTTTCGCAGACCATGGCGCCCAGACCGCCGAACTTAGAGTGCTCCTCGACGGTGACGATGCGGCCCGTCTCGCGGGCGGCCTTCAGGATGGCCTCCTCGTCGAACGGCTTGATCCACGAACAGTCGAGCACACGGGCCGAGATGCCTTGCTCCTTCAGCTTCAGGCCAGCCTGCCAAGCGTGGTAGACGGTCTCGCCTGCGGCCACGATGGTGACGTCAGTGCCGTCGAGCAACAGGATGGCCTTGCCAGGCACCACCTCGAAGTTGTCGTCGGCATAGACATCAGGGATGGCCGCACGACCTACACGGACATAGCAGGGCTTGTCATAGTCGACGAGCACCTTGACCAGCTTCTTGGTGAAGCGCCAGTCGCTGGGCAGACAGACCGTCATGCCCGGGAAGGTGCGCAGCACGGCTATGTCGTGCAGCGAGTGGTGGGTTGCGCCGAGTGCACCGTATGCCACACCGCCGCTGACACCCAGGATGGTGACGGGATTCTCCGAGTAGGCCAGGTCGACCTTGACCTGCTCCAGCGAGCGGGCCACATAGAAGCAGGCGGGGCCACAGCAGAACACCTTCTTGCCAGAATGGGCCAGGCCGGCCGAGATGCCCACGGCGTCCTGTTCGGCAATGCCGCACTCAACAAACTGCTCGGGCAGAGCCGTGGCATAGTCGCCCAAGGTCACCGAACCACGTGCGTCGGTGGTTACGGCTACAATATCTTTGTCCTCACGTGCCAGCTCCAGCAACGTGTCGGTAAACTGTTTTCTACATGCTATCATAGTTCTTTTCGATATTTCGTTGATTCGTTATTTCGATGTTGCGATATTACGACAAGGCCGCAATACGCTCTTCTATCTCCTTGACGGCCTCGCGGCACTGCTCTTCGTTCAGCACGCCGTGATGCCACTTGGCAATGCCCTCCATGAACGACACGCCACGGCCCTTCGTGGTGTTCGAGATGAGCAGGTGGGGCTTCTGGTTCTGGTAGTCTATGCCGTGGAAAACGCGCAGAATGTCCTCCATGGAGTCGCCATTCATGTCGATGACGTCCCAGCCAAAGGCACTCCAGCGCTCACGGATGCTGTCGATGGGCATCACGTCCTCGGTATTGCCGGAAATCTGCAGGTGGTTGCGGTCGATGATGGCCACGAGGTTGTCCAGCTTATACTTCCCTCCGGCCATGGCGGCCTCGTAGATAGAGCCCTCGCCCTGTTCGCCGTCGCCCATCAGCACATAGGTGCGCCACTGCTTCTTGTCCATCTTGGCTGCAATGGCCATACCGACGCCGATGCTGAGTCCGTGACCCAGTGCGCCGCTGTTGACCTCGATGCCCGGCACCTCAATGGTGGGATGGCCGCTGAGGATGCTGCCATACTGGCCCAGTGTGTCGAGCACTTCGGGTGCGAGGAATCCCTTAGCCTCCAGCGTGACATACAGTGCCTCTACACAGTGGCCCTTGGACAGCACGAAGCGGTCGCGCTCGGGGTTGCCCTGTCCGCGGCCGCCATGTGCCGGCGGATTGCTGCCGGGTTCTACGTTCTTCATCACGTCAAAATAAAGTGCCGTCATCACGTTCAGGCACGACAGGTCACCACCGATGTGGCCGGCCTTGGCGGCATATACCACCTCAACTAACCGCTTGCGGTTTTTCTCCGCAAGGAGTTCCAATTGTTTAGCGTTCATCGTATTTGTTTTTAAGTATATACTTTATTACTATTAAGATGAATGAACGTGCAAAATGTCATCAGGCGGGGCTGATTTTTATTAGTTGTAGTCAATACTCGAACGAGGAGCCGCCAAGGAACTCGCGGAGCAATGACGTGGGAGGTATCTGGTCCTCGGGAATGGGACGTATGTAGCTCAGGAACTTGCGCAGACGGTAGGCCTCAGCGTGTTCGACACAGTTTTCGGGCACTTGCTCCAACAGCGGCTCGGCCTGCTGTTTGATGACGGCCAGCTCGAAGAGCATGGCGGAATTGAACATGGCGTCGGCATTCTCCTGATAAGGGAATATCCAACGGTTTTCGCCTTTGCGGACACTGGGCCAGCGGCGGATGGTCTCCTGCGCCGAGACGCCGCGATACTTATGGTCGCGGATGATGCGACGCAATAGGCGATTGTCGGTGGTGGGGATATAGTTGTGATTGTCGAGCAGGATGGTGGTGAGGGCCGAGGCATAGACGCGGAAAATCTGCTCGTCGGGAATCTGGGCCGTCAGCTCCGGGTTGAGGGCATGGATGCCTTCGACCACCAACACCTCGTTGCCCTTCAGCTGTAGGCGCTTGCCGCTCCACTCGCTCCTGCCCTGCTGGAAGTTGTAGCGGGGCAACTCGACCTCCTCGCCGCGGAAGAGGGCATTCATCTGTTCGTTCAGCAGAGGGATGTTCAGGGCGTGCAGGTGCTCGAAGTCGTAGTCGCCATTGGCATCGAGCGGCGTCTGGTCGCGGTCCAGGAAATAGTCGTCAAGCGAGATGCCGATAGGCTTGATGCCGTTGACGGCCAGCTGGACGGAGAGTCGCTTGCAGGTGGTGGTCTTGCCTGATGACGACGGACCTGCTATGAGCACCATCTTGATGCCCTTGTGGCGGGCTATCTCGTCGGCAATCTGTGCTATCTTCTTCTCTTGCAGCGCCTCGCTGAGCTGGATGAGCTCGTTGGTATGTCCATTCTGAATAGCCCGGTTCAGGTCTCCGACTGTCCGCATGCCGAGAATGTTCTGCCAGCGGTGGTGCTCTTGGAAGATTTCAAACATTTTGTCCTGCCGGATGAAAGCTCCGAGCCTTGAAGGGTCTTCTTGTGAGGGAATACGCAACAGCACACCGTTGTAGTAGTATTCGAGTCCGTAAAGATGGAGCTGCCCAGTAGAGGTAAGCATCGAACCATAATAATAGTCCTGATAGCCATCAATGTCGTAGTAGGTGGTGTAGAGACGGCCTGAGCTTTCGAGCAACCTGACCTTCGAATAGGAGCGCGACTCATTAAAGATACGGACGGCTTCCTCGGTCGTCGTCTCATGGCGGTGGATGGGCAGGTCGGCATCGATGATGGCCTGCATACGCTGACGCAGGGCACTGACATCGTCGGGAGTGACCAGACGGTCGAGGCGCAGGTCGACAAAATAGCCGTTGCTGACGGGGATGTCAATGACGACGGTACAGTCGGGCCACAGTTCGTGGGCTGCCTTGCTGAGGACGAAGAAAAGGCTGCGGGTGTAGGCACGCAGGGCAGAGGAATCGTGCAAATCAAGGAACTCAATATCCTTGGGCTTATAGACCCGATAGTGCATTCCTTCCACCTTATTATTTACGCGCGCACTGATAGGACCATGCTCCATTTGGAGGCCCAGTTGCAAAAAAATATCAGAAAGTGTGCTTCCGATGCTGATATTTAGAGTTTTTTTATTATTTTTGCAACGGATTTGTATTTGCTGTTCCATAGACTGATAGTTTTAGTGTCCGGCAAAGGTACGAAAAAATAGTGAGAATAGAACAATAAATTATCAATATTATGTCGATTTGGATTATTTTCAAGCTATTAGGCTCGCTGGCACTGCTGATGTTCGGTATGAAGACCATGAGTGAGGCCTTGCAGAAGATGGCTGGTCCGCAGCTGCGCCACGTCCTGGGCGCCATGACCACCAACCGCTTTACAGGAATGCTGACAGGTATGCTGGTGACAGCCAGCGTACAGTCGTCAACAGCTACTACGGTGATGACCGTGTCTTTCGTCAACGCCGGACTGCTCACACTGGCTCAGGCCATCTCGGTCATCATGGGTGCCAACATCGGAACGACGCTTACCGCCTGGATTATGTCGGCAGGTATGTCGTTCGATGTCAGCAACCTGTCCTACCCCGCCTTCTTTATCGGCATCATCCTGATTTACCAGAAGAAACACCGCTACATAGGCGACTTCCTGTTCGGTCTGGCATTCCTCATTTTTGCACTGGCAGTACTAAGGGCAACGGGACAGGACATGCACCTGGGCGAGAACCAAGCGGTGCTGGACTTCTTTGCATCCTTCGACCCGAATTCGTTCCTGACCACGCTGGTCTTCCTGCTTCTGGGCGGCATTCTGACGTTCTGCGTGCAGTCGTCAGCTGCAGTGATGGCCATCACCATGATTCTCTGCTCCAGCGGTGCGCTGCCCATCTATCAGGGCATTGCGCTGGTGATGGGTGAGAACATCGGTACCACCGTTACATCGAACTTAGCAGCCATGTCGGCCAACACACAAGCCCGTCGGGCTGCTTTGGCGCACATGTTCTTCAACGTCTTCGGCGTTATCTGGATACTGTTTGTCTTCCGTCCTTTCATTGACATGGTGTGTGGTTGGGTAGGCTTTGATGTGACGATGACCAAGGACGGTGTCGACACGGCCACCTTCCTGGCTAATTCGGCCAAGCTGACCTTCGTGCTGGCGGCCTTCCATACGGCCTTCAACGTGGCTAACACGATGATCCTGATATGGTTTATCCCCCAGATTGAGAGATTTGTCTGCTGGGTTATCAAGCCGAAGAAGACAGACGAGGAAGAGGACTTCCGCCTGCATTTCATCACGGCCGGCTTCATGAAGACTCCCGAGTTGTCCGTGCTGGAGGCCCAGAAGGAGATTCAGTCGTTCTCCGAGCGCATGCAGCGCATGTTCGGCATGGTGCGCGAACTGCTGACCCTCTCGGCCAGCAAGAATGACAAGAAGGGTAGTCAGACCGGCGACTTCAACAAGCTGTTCACCCGTATTGAGAAGTACGAAGGCATCTCCGACAACATGGAACTCGAGATAGCCAAGTACCTTGACTCGGTCAGCGACGCCCATCTGTCTGACGAGACCAAGGCCAAGATACGTGCCATGCTGCGCGAAATCTCTGAGCTGGAGTCTATCGGTGACGCCTGCTATAACATGGCTCGCACCATCTCGCGTAAGTACAACGGCAAGGAAGACCACTTCGTAGAGAAGCAGTACGACCATCTGCACCAGATGATGGAGCTCACGGACCAGTCGCTGACACAGATGAACCGCCTGATGGGTGGCCGCAAGGACTCGTTCGACGTCAACCGGACTTTCAACATAGAACACGAAATCAACAACTACCGCAACCAGTTGAAGTCGCAGAACATTACCGATGTCAACAACCACGAATACACCTATGCCGTGGGTACCATCTACATGGATTTGATTAACGAATGTGAGAAACTGGGCGACTATGTCGTCAACGTTGTCGAGGCCCGAATGGGCACTCGCCAGAAAGAAGTTTGAAGATTTTCGTAAATAATAACGTCAGTTTGGAAAAATTTAATTAATTTTGCAGCCAGAAACAAACATTTATATTGTACAATATGCAAAAGAAACTATTTTTAATGGCCATAATGTTGACCTCGACGTTGACAATACTGGCACAGGTCACCACTTCGGCCCTGAGCGGAAAGGTGACTATGGTAGACACGAAAGAGGAAGTGATCGGCGCCACTATCCAGGCTGTCCATGAGCCCTCTGGAACCAAGTATGCTGGCGTAACGAACACCAGTGGACGCTTTGCCATCCAGGGTATGCGTAATGGCGGACCGTACACGGTGACTGTCAGTTACATTGGCTACGAGACCAAGACTTTCAGGGACATTGACCTGCAGCTGGGTGAAACCTACAACCTGTCTGTCTGGCTGTCTGAGAATGCTAACGAGCTGACGGAGATTGTGGTCAGCGGCAAGGCCTCGAAGTTTACGGCAGAAAAGACGGGTGCTACGACCAACATCAACAACCGTACCATTCAGGAGTTGCCCACCATCAGCCGTTCTATTGGTGACATTGCCAAACTGTCGCCATATTATGGCGGTTCGAACAGCTTCTCTGGTAGCAGCGGCCGTATGTCAAACTTCACGCTTGACGGTGCCAACCTGAACAACAACTTCGGTCTGTCGTCTGACCTGCCCGGTGGTGGTATGCCTGTGTCAATGGATGCCATTGACGAGGTGCAGATTGTGGTATCTCCCTTCGATGTGCGTCAGAGCAACTTCGTAGGCGGTGGTATCAATGCTGTTACCAAGTCGGGTACCAACACCTTCAAGGGTACGGCCTACTTCTATTACACCAGCGAAGACATGCACGGCAACCGCGTAGACGGTGTGCAGAATGCAGAGCCCACCCCCGACGAGCAGAAGTCATGGGGTTTCACACTGGGTGGTCCTATCATCAAGGACAAGCTGTTCTTCTTTGCCAACTACGAGCGCAGCGAGTCTGAGAACGTTCCGACCTATTGGCATCCGGACGCTACGGGCGACGGTCCTGACAGCAAGACCTACACCTCGCGCACGCTACTCTCCGACATGGAGATGATTTCTCAGTTCGTAAAGGACAAGTACGGCTACGACACGGGTTCGGCTAACGTCTATCCCGGCGGCATCACCAACAACAAGTATCTGGGCCGTCTGGACTGGAACATCAACAATAACCATCACCTGGCCCTGCGCTTCAATCACACGAACAACGAGAAGTGGGTCACCCCTAATGCCAGCTCGCGTGACGTAGGTGGTCTGACCTCTGCATGCGTCAGCATCAACTCGATGGCTTTTGCCAATACGTTCTACTCACTGCAGAACAAGGTGACTACCCTGTCTGCCGACCTAAACAGCCGCTTTGGTGAGCACATCAGCAACCAGCTGCTCTTCACCTATTCGGACATTGACGACCCGCGCGGTTCCAAATCTGCCATATTCCCCATGGTTGAAATCATGAAGGATGGCGACCCCTACATGTCACTGGGCTATGAGTTGTTCACCTACAACAACCGCGTGCGAAATAAGATATTCACCGTCAACGACAACTTCACCTACTATCTGGGTACACACAAGTTGACGGCCGGTCTGAACTTTGAGCATCAGGTTGCTTACAACAGCTACATGCGCCAAGGTACCGGTTACTACCGCTACGCTTCCATGCAGGACTTCATGGAAGGTGCAGCCCCCATTGGCGTGGCACTGGCCTACGGCTATGACGGTGAGACCAACCCGCAGGCTAAAGTACGATTCATGCAGATGGGTCTCTATCTGCAGGACGAGTGGAACATTCTCGAAAACCTGAAAGTAAATGCTGGTATCCGCTTTGACAACATCTCGTTCAACGAGAACGACCTCATCTTCAACAAGGCCCTCTACGACCTTGACTTCGGAGGTCGCCACATGGATGTAGGTACCTGGCCCAAGAGCAATGTTCAGATTTCTCCGCGCATAGGTTTTAACTGGGATGTCTTCAACGACAAGACGCTGAAGGTGCGTGGTGGTACGGGTATCTTCGTGGGCCGTCTGCCGTTGGTATTCTTTACCAACATGCCCACTAACTCAGGTATGATTCAGAATCTGGTTATCGCTCGTTCCGGCAGTGCAGCTCTGGCAAACTTCACGGGCGGCCTGACCACTGACATTGACCAGATTCGCGAGAAACTGGGCGCTCCCTACAGCATGGACCCCAACGGCATTATTCCCTCAGCAGTAGCTGGCGTGGATCAAGACTTCAAAATGCCCCAGGAGTGGAAGACTTCTCTGGGTATTGACTACCAGTTGCCCCTTCCGTTCCCCATCACACTGACGGGAGAGTTCACCTACACCAAGCACATCAATGCCGTCAATCTGGATAACTGGAACCAGAAGAACCCTGACGAGACCTGGGAGCGCTTCAAGGGTGCTGACAACCGCTACATCTATCCGTCAAACAAGGCTGACTGGAACTATTACACTCAGTACACCAATGCCTGCGTGCTGACCAACAACAGCAAGGGTTACGGCTGGACGGCCAGCTTGCAGTTGACGGCCGAGCCTATCAAAGACCTGCACATTACGGCAGCCTATACACATACTGTCAACAAGGAAGTTACCGGTATGCCTGGCTCTAACGCATCGGCAGCATGGCAGTACCTGCACACGGTCAACGGACCTAACGTTACCGACGTGCGCAACTCGGCAACTGTTACGCCTGACCGTATCATTGCCAACATCAGCTACAAGTATGGCAAGGACCACTACTCACTGTTCTACAGCGGCTACTCTCCTTCGGGCTGGAGCTACTGCTACAGCAACGACCTGAACGGCGACGGTCTGGCATACGACCTGATGTATATTCCGCGCGACGACTCTGAAATCAACTTCGTCACCGACGACGACCGCGTTGCTTTCTGGAACTTCGTCGAGCAGGACGACTATCTGAAGAACCATAAGGGTGAGTATGCTGACGCCTATGCCGCACGTGCTCCCTGGGTGCACACCTTCGACTTCAAGTGGGCTCACGACTTCGATCTGAAGATTGGCAATACCAAGCACAAGCTGCAGCTCATTGCCAATGTCGAGAACATCGGCAACCTGCTCAACTCGAAGTGGGGTGTTGCCAAGTACTGCCCGGGCATGTCGAACAACATCATCCGCCTGCTGAGTGTTTCCAAGAAGGATAATGGCGTTCCTGTCTATCGCATGAATACGGGTGCTGACGGCAAGGTGCTGAGCACAGCTTGGGACTACAACCACAGCTACGGCCAGTGCTGGCGCCTGCAGCTGGGTGTGAAGTACTACTTCAATTAAGCCCAACACTTATATAATAATAAGGTGGTATTCCGCTATGGGGTACCACCTTAATATGCAACTTAATTACCATAAAAAGACAATGAAACTTAAGAGACTGTTTGTGGCTGCGCTGATGATGTTCAGCATGACAGCCCTGGTAGCGCAGGAGATGCAGCTGCCGCCAATTCCCGTTGACCCTGCCGTGCGCATTGGCAAGCTTGACAACGGACTAACTTATTACATCCGCCACAACGAGTACCCTGAGCATGTGGCCAACTTTTACATAGCCCAGCGCGTGGGTGCCATTCAGGAGGAGGAGTCGCAGCGCGGTCTGGCTCACTTCCTGGAGCACATGGCCTTCAATGGCTCTGAACACTTCAAGGGCAACGGCATTATCGAGTTCACCCGCTCTCTGGGTGTGGAGTTTGGTAGTGACCTGAATGCCTATACCTCTATAGACCAGACGGTGTATCGCGTCTGCGACGTACCAACAAAGCGTGCCACGGCACTGGACTCGTGTCTGCTCATTCTGAAGGACTGGTCGAACGGTTTGTTGCTGGAGCCGGAGGAGATAGACAAGGAGCGCGACGTGGTACACAATGAATGGCGTCTGGGAGAAGGTCCCGAGATGCGTATTTACAACCGTGCACTGCCCAAGCTCTATCCTGGCTCAAAGTATGGCGTACGCCTGCCTATCGGACTGATGAGCGTTATCGACAGCTTTCAGCCTCAGACTCTGCGTGCCTACTACCAGAAGTGGTACCGTCCGGACAACCAAGCTATCATCGTAGTGGGTGACGTGGACGTAGACCACATGGAAGCAAAGATTAAAGAGCTGTTCGGTGGCATCAAGGTAGACCCCAATGCAGCCAAGGTGGTAGCAGAACAGGTGCCTGACAATGCGGAAGCCATCTATGTGTTCGACAAGGACAAGGAGATGCAGATGTCAGTGGTAGCGCTGATGATGAAACACGAGGCTACGAAACCCGAAGAGAAGTCGAACATTGCCTATCTGATACAGGACTATGCCACCAGCGTCATCTCACAGATGATTAGCCAGCGCATGTCTGAGATGACGCAGGAGGAGTCGTGTCCCTTCTTCCAAGCCTTTGCCGGCGACGGCAGGTATATCCTGTCCCGCACGAAAGACTGCTTCGAACTGGAAGGCATCCCCAAGGAGGGCAAGGACATGGAGACGCTGAAAGCCCTCTATCGCGAAGCGCTACGTGTGCGCCAGTTCGGTTTCACAGCTACGGAGTATGCCCGCGCACAGGCAGACTACTTGAGTGCACTGGAGAAGCAATATACCAACCGCGAGAAGCGTAAGAATGCTGAATTTGGCAACGCCTATCGCGACCACTTCCTGGATAACGAGCCCATACCACCGCTGGACGTACTCTATCCCATGATGCAGCAGATGGTACCCAATATCCCCGTACAGGCCATCAACCAGATGCTGCCCGAACTGATCTCAGTCACTGACACCAACCTCGTGGTACTGGAGATGGCTCAAGAGGCTGAAGGTAAGGTGTATCCCACCGAGCAGGAGATGGCTCAGGCCATTGCTGCCGTCCGCGCTGAGACACTGGAGGCATACGTAGACAATGTAAAGGATGAACCGCTGGTGGATGTCACAAAGATTCAACCAGGCAAAATTGTCAGCGAGACAGAGAATACTGTCTTTGGCTATAAGGAATTGAAACTGTCGAATGGGGCCACTGTCATCTTAAAGAAGACCGACTTCAAAGATGACGAGGTGCAGATGCAGGCTTTCTCCAAGGGTGGTAAGTCTATGTTCGGCGCCGCCGACTACACCAACCTGAAAGTATTCGACCAGGTGATAGGCATCAGCGGACTGGGCAACTTCTCCAGCAACGAGCTGCAGAAGGCAATGGCCGGCAAGGAGTGTAATGCTGACGCTTCACTGGGCAATACGCGCCAGTACATGACAGCTCACTCTACGCCTAAGGACCTGGAGACCATGATGCAGATGCAATATCTGTACTTCACTCATATTAACAAGGACGAGAAGCAGTACCAGAACCTGTTGACGGCACTCGACATGACACTGAAGAACAAGAGTCTGAACCCCGATGCCGTCTTCTCTGATTCGCTGGCCGCCACCATGTATGCCCACAATCCACGTTTTACACAGATTGACGTGCAGGACCTGAAGGATATCAACTATGACCGTATTCTCGAAATGGCCAAGGACCGCTTCAAGAATGCTGGCCAGTTCACCTTCGTCTTCGTGGGCAACTTTGACGAACAGACTCTCCGCCCACTCATTGAACAATATGTGGCCTCGCTGCCTGCTACAGGTGACAAGGAAGAGGAGTTCAACGAGATTCAGACCCTCTTCAAGGGTGAGGTTATCAATAGCTTCAAGGTAAAGACGGAGTCGCCCAAGGCAATGGCAGTGATGGCATGGTATGCAGAAATGCCTTACACGCTGGACAACATGGTGAAGATTGACGCCGTTGGACAGGTGCTCTCGATGATTTATCTGAAGACCATCCGCGAGGATGAGAGTGCCGCCTACAGCTGCGGTGCCTATGGTGGTTTCGAGCTGAGCACTCATCAACCCAAGGCTCGTCTGCTGGCATACTGCCCCATGAATCCTGACAAGCAGGAGATAGCTGTGCGACTGCTGCACGAGGGCATTGCCAACATGCAGAAGACTGTTGATGCCGACCAGTTGCAGAAGGTGAAGGAGTACATGCTGAAGCAGATTGACGTAGATGCTAAGCAGAACAGCTATTGGGTCAGCACTATAACCACATGGAAGGACTATGGTCTGGATGTCTATACAGACTACAAGAAAACCGTTGAGGCTCTGACGGTAGATTCTGTTCGCGACTTCCTCAACCAACTGCTCCAGAGTGGCAACCGCATGGAGCTCATCATGCTGCCCGAGAATTAATTGAAACAAAAAAATACAGAAAAATATGTCCTATCTATTCTCTTCAGAATCCGTCTCAGAAGGCCATCCCGACAAGGTGGCCGATCAGATAAGTGATGCTATTCTGGACCAGTTTCTGGCCTACGACGAACACGCCCGCGTTGCCTGCGAGTCATTTGTCACCACGGGGCAGGTAGTACTGATGGGGGAAGTGCGCAGTGAGGTTTACATTGACTTGCAGACAATAGCCCGCAATACCATCAAGAAGATTGGCTATACAAAGGCTGAGTACCAGTTTGACGGCAATTCCTGCGGCATCCTGACTGCTATTCACGAGCAGAGTGATGACATCAACCGCGGTGTGGACAATGGCGACGAGGACGAGCAGGGGGCCGGCGATCAGGGCATGATGTTTGGCTATGCCACCAACGAGACCGAAAACCTGATGCCTGTCTCGCTGGACTTGGCACACCTCATCATGCGTACCCTGGCCGAAATTCGCAAGGAGGGCAAGGTCATGACCTACCTGCGCCCCGATGCAAAGAGTCAGGTGACGGTACAATATAGTGATGAGGATATTCCCGAGCGCATCGATACTATCGTGGTCTCTACACAGCATGACGAATTTGCCGCAGACGAGGCCATGCTACAGACAATCCACAACGATGTGGTCAACATCCTTATTCCACGTGTCAAGGCAAAGATTCACTCACCGAAGGTATTAGCGCTCTTCGGTAATGACATCAAGTATTATGTCAACCCTACCGGTAAGTTCGTCATCGGAGGCCCACATGGCGACACAGGACTGACAGGCCGTAAAATCATTGTGGACACTTATGGCGGCAAGGGCGCCCATGGCGGTGGTGCCTTCAGCGGCAAGGACTCTTCGAAGGTAGACCGCTCTGCCGCTTACGCTGCACGGCACATCGCAAAGAACATGGTAGCAGCAGGCGTCAGCGACGAGATGCTGGTACAGATCAGCTACGCTATTGGCGTTGCCAAACCCATGAACATCTACGTCAACACTTATGGCCGTTCGCGTGTCCGGATGAGCGATGGCGAAATTGCCAAGCGTATTGAAAAGCTTTTCGACCTGCGTCCAAAGGCTATTGAGCGTACCTTGAAACTGCGCCAACCTATGTATCTGGAGACCGCAGCTTACGGTCACATGGGACGTCAGCCGGAGGTGGTCAAAAAGACGTTCACCAGCCGCTACCACGAGACCAAGACCATTGACGTGGAGCTGTTTACATGGGAAAAGCTGGACAGAGTTGAGGATATCAAACGTGAATTTGGTATTTGATGATGCCATGATAGTACAGCAGGACAGCATTATCATACACGAGTCTGTGGGGGTGAGTGTGCAAGGTGACTCAACGTCGCCTCAGCACACCACCCTGACACCGGCTATGGTGCTTAGTTGGCTACCCCGCAGTGCTACACCTGCCCAACAGGACTCTGCCATCCAGGCACACTTCAAGCCTTCAGAGATACGCTGGAGCCAGCGCCCTGACACCCTGCATCTGCCGGGACACGACAAGGGGCATAACATGCTCGATGTGCAATTGCCCCAGTACTATCGTGAAGGGTTCTTCTCCAAAGACACCCTACTCCACCCGGAACTGCCCGGCGGCCGCTACGGCGTAGCAGGGACACCTGTTCCATACAGCGTCCATGGCGACAACGTCATCACTACACTATTGCTGCTATGCTTTGTACTTTCACTCGTCTCTATAGCCAGTGCCCGCCACTTCATTGTCCGTCAGGCCAAGTCGCTTTTCTATATGCCCCGCGAGAATACCGTGGAGAGCACAGAGACTGCTAACGAGCTACGCTTCCAAGGTTTCCTGGTGTTCCTAACGAGCCTGCTCCTGGCACTCATTTTCTATTTCTACACCCTCGACCACTATGGCGACACCTTTGCCCTACCGACACAATATCATCTGATAGCTGTCTATCTGGGCATGTCAGTTGTCTATTTTCTAGCGAAAGGACTACTTTATGCAGTGGTCAACGGCGTCTTCTTTGATGGTAAAAGAAATCAACAATGGTTGAAGTCTCTGCTCTTCATCACCTCTTTCGAAGGCATCTGCCTGTTCCCTGCCGTTGTTCTGTATGGTTATTTCAGTTTACCCCTCAAAAACATCATTATTTACTTCATTTTAGTCTTGATAATCGTTAAAATTCTTACGATTTACAAGTGTTACAACATCTTTTTCCATCGAAATGTCGTGAAATTGCAAATTATTTTGTACTTTTGCACCCTCGAAATCTTGCCATTGATGGCCTTTTGGGCTTCTTTGGAGATGATAGCAAATAGTTTGAAAATAAATTTTTAGGACACTGATGATCAAAAAGATTTTGGTTTCGCAGCCTAAACCGTCCAGCGAGAAGTCACCATACTATGACATCGCAACGAAATTTGAGGTGGAGTTGGTTTTCCGCCCATTTATCAAGGTAGAAGGTATCTCCGCCAAGGAGTTCCGCGCACAGAAAGTAAACATATTAGACTACACGGCCATCGTATTCACCTCTCGTCACGCTATTGACCATTTCTTTACGTTGGCCAAAGAATTGCGTGTTGCCATCCCTGAGGATATGAAGTATTTCTGCGTGACGGAGACTATTTCGCTTTACATCCAGAAGTACGTCCAATATCGTAAGCGCAAGGTGTTCTTTGGCACTACGGGCAAGATTGACGATCTGCTTCCCACGATGGTGAAACACAAGACCGAGAAATATCTGGTTCCTATGAGCGACGTGCATAACGACTCCATTGCAAAGATGTTGGATTCTAAGAAACTCCACCATCAGGAGTGTGTCATGTACCGCACCGTCAGCAACGACTTCACCCCAGAAGAGGTCAAGAGCTTCGACTACGACATGCTGATTTTCTTTAGCCCCTCCGGTATTGAGTCGCTCATCAAGAACTTCCCCAATTTCCAGCAAGGCGACATTGCCATTGCCACCTTCGGACCTGCTACGGCCAAAGCTGTCAAAGACGCCGGACTCCGTCTGGACCTGGAAGCTCCATCTGAGAAATATCCCTCGATGACAGGCGCCCTACAGCACTACCTGTTAGAGAAACAAGGTTAATACCTATAGCAAGATATATGTTGGCTCCTACATTGAACAAGCGGGAGCGCATGGTCAGCCGAAAGCTGATAGAAACGCTCTTTGGCGGAGGAGGTAGCCTGTCAATGGCTGCTTTTCCACTGAGAGTAGTTTATATAAAAAAGGAACGCGCGAGAAACGATACACCCGTTCAGGTGCTGGTTAGCGTGTCAAAGCGTCACTTCAAACACGCAGTAGACCGCAATCGCATCAAGCGACAGGTGCGTGAGGCCTATCGGCTACACAAGCAGGTGCTCTATGATGTCCTGCTTCCAACGGAACAACTGCTACTTGCATTCGTTTGGTTGTCAGACGAGCACCGACATTCGCAGGACGTTGAAAAGCGTGTAGTTAATTTGCTGCATCGGATTGCCGAAAATGCCGTCCAACGAACAGAGAAGTTATGAAGACACTATGGCGCTACATATCACAAGCATTGGTGTGGTTGCTGGTTCTGCCCATACGCTTCTATCAACTCTGCATCTCACCGCTGCTTGGACCGTCATGCCGCTTCACGCCGACCTGTAGCGAGTATGCACGACAAGCCTTGCAGAAGCACGGCCCCTTTAAGGGACTTTACCTTGCCGTCTGGCGCATCCTAAGATGCAATCCCTGGGGCGGCTCGGGTTACGACCCGGTCCCATAGGAATAAGACAGGAACATCCGAAGGATAGAAAAGACGAAACAGAAGAAAAAACAAAATAAATAGAAATGATGAAGAACTTTGTTGAAGAACTGAAATGGCGCGGAATGCTGGCACAAATGATGCCCGGCACGGAAGAACTGCTCCAGAAAGAAATGGTGACAGCCTATCTGGGCACTGACCCCACGGCCGATTCACTGCATATTGGTCACTTGTGTGGCATCATGATGCTGCGTCACCTGCAACGCTGTGGTCACAAACCCATCATCCTTGTCGGAGGTGCAACGGGTATGATTGGCGACCCATCTGGCAAGTCACAGGAACGTAACCTGCTGAACGACGAGACCCTGCGTCACAACCAGGAGTGCATCAAACGTCAGGTGGCAAAATTCCTCGACTTCGAATCAAAGGATGCCAACGCCGCCGTCATGGTCAACAACTACGACTGGATGAAGAACTTTACCTTCCTCGACTTTGCCCGCGAAGTTGGTAAGCACATCACCGTCAACTACATGATGGCCAAGGAGTCGGTACAGCAGCGTCTGAACGGCACTGCACGCGACGGACTTTCGTTCACAGAGTTCACCTACCAGCTCCTGCAGGGCTACGACTTCCTTTATCTCTATCAGCACTATGGTGTCAAGCTACAGTTAGGCGGCAACGACCAGTGGGGCAACATGACCACAGGTACGGAGCTTATCCGCCGCACCTTGGGCAACGAGGTGGAGACCTTCGCCTTGACCTGTCCGCTCATCACCAAGTCGGACGGAAAGAAGTTCGGAAAGACAGAGAGCGGCAATATCTGGCTTGACCCGCAGCGCACTACGCCCTATAAGTTCTATCAATTCTGGCTCAACGTTTCAGACGACGATGCCGAGCGCTACATCAAAATCTTTACGTCCCTGGACAAGGAGACCATTGACGCCTTGGTCGAGGAACACAAACAGGACCCTGGCCGTCGCGTGCTGCAGAAGCGTCTGGCCGAAGAGGTCACAATCATGGTACACTCACAGGAAGCGCTCGATGCTGCAATCGAAGCCAGCAACCTACTCTTTGGCAAGTCTACCAAGGAGGGACTGGAGAAACTGGACGAGCAGACCTTCCTCGACGTGTTCGACGGAGTACCTCAGTTTGAGATATCGAAGGACCAGCTGAACCAGCCCGCCATCGAGCTCTTCACCACCGTTGCCCCCGTCTTTCCCTCGAAAGGTGAGATGCGCAAGATGGTGCAGGGAGGCGGCGTCTCGCTGAACAAGGAGAAACTCACTGACCAGAACCGTGCCGTCACCGCTGACGACCTGATAGATGGCAAGTACTTGCTGGCGCAGAAGGGCAAGAAAAACTACTATTTGCTGATTGTGAAGTAGTTATTTCGTGAAAAATTTGGTGGAATGCCAAATTTTTCATACCTTTGCAGCCGCTTAAAGAGCAATGGTGTCCAATGGTGTAATGGTAGCACAACAGGTTTTGGTTCTGTTTGTGGTGGTTCGAATCCGCCTTGGACAACGCTAAAAGGTGGCCCAACAGGTGTCATCTTTTATGTCTTGAATGACGAGTCATTAAAATGGAAAAGACTGAATGAGACAGCTTAAAATTCAAAAAAGTATCACCAATCGCTCAAGCGAGGCACTGGACAAGTACCTTGTAGAGATTGGTCGTGCGCCGCTGATTAGTATTGACGAGGAAATAGAACTGGCACAGACCATTCGTCATGGGGGCCGTGAGGCTGACCGTGCCAAGGAGAAGTTGGTTAGTGCCAACCTCCGCTTTGTGGTGTCTGTAGCTAAACAGTATCAGCACCAAGGCCTGTCGTTGACCGACTTGATAGACGAGGGAAACATTGGCCTTATCAAGGCTGCAGAAAAGTTTGACGAGACCCGTGGCTTCAAGTTCATCTCATATGCTGTATGGTGGATTCGCCAGAGTATTCTACAGGCTATTGCCGAGCAGAGTCGTATTGTCCGACTGCCCTTGAACCAGACAGGAGCCTTGAGCAAGATAAATCAAACTATCAACAATTTCGAGCAAGAGCATGGTCGTCGTCCTTCCAACATCGAACTGGAGGAACTGACGGGTGTCGAGAGCGAGAAGATTGAGCAGGCCATCAAGGCCGATGCCCACCACATGAGCATTGACGCTCCTTTTGGTGACGATGACGACAACACCATGAGCGACCTTCTTTCCTCTGGTGACGAAAGCCGTACAGACAAACAAGTAGACTACCAGTCACTGACTGCCGATCTCGATTCCGTGCTGCGCCGAGTCTTAAAGGACCGCGAACTACGCATCGTCAAGGAGTGCTTCGGCATTGGCTGTCAGGAGAAAGGCTTGGAAGAAATAGGCACCGAAATGGGCCTTACTCGCGAACGTGTTCGCCAGATACGCGAGAAGAGCATCGCAAAGCTCCGCGATAGCGGCTATGCCCGTATGCTCATCAAATATCTGGGATAATATAACAGACCATTCAAGAAAGCTATAATTCCTGTAAGAGGGTACAATGTGTACCCTCTTATTTTTTCTACGCCACACACAGATTGGTGCTTCGATATGTTTGCAACCAAGTTGCAAAACATTTGCCGTACCTTTGCACCCAGAAAACTGAAAACAACAAACAAAAAAGGATATGGCACACAAACATCATCATCATGGACACCATCATGAACAAGAATGTAGCTCCTGTGAGCATCATCACGAACACGAAGGTATGAAACAGCAAATAGGACTGATAGTCCTGACGGCTGTGTTGCTGATAACGGCAATAGTGATAGAACACCAGACAGACTTGGCTACGTGGCAGTTGTTGCTGGTTTATCTCATTCCTTATTTAATAATAGGATGGGAGACGCTGAAAGAGGCGGTAGAGGGGCTGCTACACGGTGAGCCCATGAACGAGCACCTATTGATGGCCGTGGCCACCATCGGGGCACTGTGCATCGGATTCCTGCCCGGTGCGGAGACGCAGTTTCCTGAGGCTGTATTTGTCATGTTATTCTTTCAAGTGGGTGAACTGTTTGAGGGCTATGCTGAGGGTAAGAGCCGTGAGAGCATTGCTCATCTGATGAACATCCGACCTGACGTTGCTCATGTGATAACCACACGAGAGGGCAATCTATGTGAAAACAAGTGCACAGAAGGACAATCCTCATGTGAGGTGAGGGATACAAACCCGGCAGACGTGGCAGTAGGAAGCATGATAGAAATCCGGCCTGGCGAGAAAGTTCCCCTTGACGGAATCGTCGTGGAAGGACGGACAACACTGAACACGGTGGCGCTGACAGGAGAATCGCTGCCTCGCGAGATACAAGAGGGCGATGAGGTTGTATCCGGCTGCGTCAACTTGTCTGGCGTTGTCAAGGTACGTACCACAAAATCATTTGGCGAAAGCACCGTGTCGAAGATTATCAACCTGGTAGAACATGCCAGCGAGCATAAATCACGGAGCGAAGCGTTCATTACGCGCTTTGCACGCATCTACACCCCTATCGTGGTAGCTCTGGCTGTACTGCTGGCCATTATTCCCCCGCTCACAATATCGCTCACTACTCATCTCTCCCTGCTCACCGCATTCCCCACCTGGCTTTATCGTGCACTGCTGTTCTTGGTGGTGTCATGTCCCTGCGCTCTGGTGCTCAGCGTGCCGATAACTTTCTTCGGGGGAATCGGTGGTGCCTCGCGCCGTGGCATCCTAATCAAAGGAGCCAACTATCTGGACGTACTGGGGAAAGTAGACACCGTGGTGTTTGACAAGACGGGAACACTGACCCACGGCCAGTTTGCTGTGGAAGCCGTTCACCCAGACAGCTGTGACGAACACCAATTGTTACATCTGGCGGCCCACGTAGAGCATTTCTCCACACATCCCATCGGTGCTGCTCTGCGCGACGCTTTTCCAGAAGAGGCCACGGATGGCTGTCGAGTCACAGACGTCGAAGAGGTTGCCGGTCAGGGCGTCAAGGCCCGTGTTGGCGACCACCTGGTATGTGTAGGCAATACGAAAATGATGGATGCCATAGGGGCTAAATGGTACGACTGCCACCATGTGGGTACCATTATTCATGTTGCTATTGACGGAAAGTATGCCGGACATATCGTCATCAACGACCAAGTGAAAGAGGACAGCGCTAAGGCAATAGCACAACTGAAAGCCCTCGGCATATCCAAGACTGTGATGCTTACGGGGGACAGAAAAGAAGTCGCGGCACACGTAGCCCAGGTATTAGGACTAACAGAGCATTATGCAGAACTACTGCCTACTGACAAGGTAGCACATGTAGAACAGTTGCTGCAGGAGGGTGGCACGCTGGCCTTCGTGGGCGACGGTATCAACGATGCTCCCGTGCTGGCCCGTGCTAACGTAGGCATTGCGATGGGGGGGCTGGGAAGCGACGCAGCCATCGAAGCTGCCGATGTGGTGCTGATGGACGACCTGCCCTCGAAGTTGCCACTGGCCATCCGTATTGCCCGCAGGACACTGGTTATTGCCCGTCAGAATATATGGTTCGCCATTGGTGTCAAGGTGACCGTTCTAGGACTGGCGACTTTAGGACTGGCGACGATGTGGATGGCAGTATTTGCCGACGTGGGCGTGACAGTGCTGGCCGTGCTGAACGCCATGAGGGCGCTGAAGTGTTAAAAATATTTGCATCGGCGGTAATGTCAGAGATATTTCTTATCTTTGCACACAACAAATGAAATTTAAAGACTTATTATACAATTATGAAACCGACATTATTTCTTTTAGCAGCTGGCATGGGCAGCCGTTACGGCGGACTGAAACAGCTGGACGGGCTGGGCCCCAACGGTGAGACCATCATGGACTATAGTATCTACGATGCCATACAGGCCGGATTCGGCAAGATAATATGGGTCATCCGCAAGGACTTCGAAGAGCAGTTCCGCACACAGATACTCGCTAAGTACGAAGACAAGATTCCTTGCGAGTTGTGTTTCCAAGCCTTGGATGCTCTGCCCGAAGGATTCCGTGTTCCCGAGGGTCGTCAGAAGCCGTGGGGCACAAACCACGCCGTGCTCATGGGCAAGGACGTCATCAAGGAGCCGTTCTGCGTCATCAATTGCGACGACTTCTACGGACGCGATGCTTTCATGCAGATAGGCAAATACCTGAGTGGACTGAAAGAAGGTGCAAAGAATGAATATGCCATGGTAGGCTTCCGCGTTTGCAACACGCTCTCGGAGAACGGCACCGTAGCTCGCGGCGTGTGTGCCTATAATGACAAGCGCCATCTGACAGACGTGGTAGAGCGTACAGAGATTGTGCGCTGCGCAGCTGACGGTTCACAGGCCGGCGCTGCTGACCAGCCCATCCGATATAAGGACGAGCAGGGTCAATGGCAGCCGTTGGAAGAGAACGTGCCCGTCTCGATGAACATGTGGGGTTTTACACCTGACTATTTCGATTATTCGGAGCAATACTTCAAGGAATTCCTCTCCGACCCAAAGAACATGGAGAACCTGAAGGCCGAGTTCTTCATCCCACTCATGGTGAACAAGCTCATCAACGAAGGCACAGCCACCTGCGAGGTGTTGGACACCACGTCAAAGTGGTTTGGTGTGACCTATGCCGCCGACCGTCAGGACACCGTGGAACGCATCCAGCGTCTGGTGGACGAAGGTGTCTATCCCAACAAGCTGTTCTAAACAAAGAAACTTGATCCTATAAGACACGAAATGTTAGACCCTATAATAACACAGGGGGAGTGCAGCCAGCTGCGCTCCCTCATCGTTGAAGCAGATACGATAGTGTGTTGCTGTCATACTAATCCAGACGGCGATGCCATAGGTTCTCTGCTGGGATGGGGCGAGGTGCTACGACAACTGGGCAAGGAGCCTCTTCTGGTAGTGCCCGACCAGTACCCCGACTATCTGCAATGGATGCCAAATACAGAGAAAATAGTGCGCTACGACAAGCGAAAGGAGTATGTAGATACGGTATTGAAGATTGCTGATCTGGTGTTCTGTCTGGACTTCAACACACTGTCGCGTACAGAAGGTATGGAGCAAGCCTTGAAGGACTCTCCAGCCCAAAAGGTACTTATAGACCACCATCTGGCTCCCGATGTGGATACAGTGCTCTGTGTCTCGCAACCTACACTGTCGAGCACCTGTGAACTGGTGTTCCGACTGGTGTGGCAGATGGAGCTGTTCAACCAACTGGGCAAGCACTTTGCAGGTCCTATCTATTGTGGCATGATGACCGATACTGGCGGTTTTACGTTCAACTCGAACGACCCCGCCATCTTCTTTATCATCAGCCAACTGCTGACGAAACACATCAACAAAGACAAGATATACCGTAACGTCTACCACAACTATTCGGAGTACCGCCTGCGTCTGGTAGGCCACGTGCTCTGTAATCGTCTGGTGGTAGACGAGTCGCGCCATGCCGCCTACTACACGCTGTCACGTCAAGACCTGAAGAAGTTCCATTTCATGAAAGGCGACGCCGAAGGACTGGTGAACATGCCCTTGCAAATCAAGGGGCTGAAGTTAAGCATCTCGTTACGTGAGGATACTGAGCGTGACAAACTGATATGGGTCAGCCTTCGCTCCGTGGACGACTTCCCATGCAATGAAGTGGCAGCTCGTTTCTTCAACGGTGGAGGACACTTGAATGCCTCTGGTGGACGCGTCAACGGTACGATGGATGAAGCCGTCGAACAGGTACGTAAGGCTTTTGCAGCATTTGAAGACAAGTTAAAGTAGTCTAATAAGCATGTTTAATTAAGATTATTTTCGTACCTTTGCACACAAAATGACGAAACGATAAAAGATGAAGAGACTGATTTTCCCCATATTGGCTTTGCTGGCTATGATTGTGCTGGCCAGTTGCGAGAACTACGAGACCTATGGCGACAAGAAAGCCAAGGAACGTGATGCCATTGAGAAATATATCAGCAAGGAGGGCATTCGTGTCATTAGCGAGGAACAGTTCAAGACTCAGGGTGAGACAACGAATGTTGCCGACAACGAGTATGTAAAACTGAACCGCACGGGTGTCTACATGCAGATAGTCCGCAAGGGTTGTGGCGAAAAGCTTGAAGAGAATAAGGTTGTCAACCTGCTGTGCCGTTTTGCAGAATACAACATTCTGGAGGACACCTTGCTGGTTTGTAACAACATGCAGTATTACATCTACAACTCGTCTTTGGGTACCTATATGGACGCCTCACAGTATCTTGACAAGATGAGTGTCACCCGCTCGGGCACTACCATCACGGCTACTTTTATCGAGGGAATGATGCTGATGTTCCACAATTCGTCGTCATCTGTTCCGTCAGGTTGGCTTGTACCCTTGAACTACATCAACGTAGGACGTCCGGAAAACGAGGGGGACGAGATTGCCAAGGTGAAGCTCATAGTACCTCACTCACAGGGTACAGCAGACGCCTCTTCGAGCGTATACCCCTGCTACTACGAGATTACTTACGAGCGAGAGAAATAAAAGAAATCGTCAAATCCTAAATTGTCAAATCGCACATCAAAATGACTCTGATAAAATCTATTTCCGGCATCCGTGGAACCATCGGCGGACGCACGGGTGATACACTGAACCCACTTGACATTGTAAAGTTCACCACAGCATACGCCAGTTTCATCTCACGTAAATCGGGTACGATAGTGGTTGGGCGCGACGGGCGCATTTCCGGATTGATGGTACGCGACGTCGTGTGTGGCACACTGGTTGGCATGGGATTCAACGTGCTAGACATAGGCTATGCTACGACACCAACCACAGAGTTGGCAGTACGCATGAGCGGAGCCGATGGCGGCATCATTATTACGGCCAGCCACAATCCGCGCCAATGGAATGCCCTGAAACTACTGAACAGCGAGGGCGAGTTTCTGACTGCTGCTGATGGCCAGCAGGTGTTGGATATTGCTGCGCGTGAAGACTTTAATTATGCCGAAGTAGACCAGTTGGGCAAGGTGACTGTGGACCATTCGTTCGACGAGCGCCACATTCAGTCTGTGCTTGACCTAAAGTTGGTAGACGCAGACATGGTGCGTAACGCACGTTTCACAGTCTGCGTTGACAGTATCAACAGCGTTGGCGGACTGATTCTTCCCAAGTTGTTAGAGCGTCTGGGCGTGGGGTATAAGTTCCTGAACGGAGAAGTGACAGGTGATTTTGCCCACAATCCTGAGCCGTTAGAGAAAAATCTGCAGGGGATTATGCAGGAAATGAAGACCGGCCACTATGACCTGGGCATTGTCGTAGATCCTGATGTAGACCGCCTGGCCTTCATCTGCGAGGACGGCAAAATGTTCGGTGAGGAGTACACACTGGTTAGTGTGGCAGACTATGTGCTGGCCAATACACCCGCGACTGACGGCTCATCCGTCTGCACTGTTTCAAACCTCAGTTCCACACGCGCTCTTCGCGATGTAACTGAAAGATATGGCGGCAGCTATACGGCCGCTGCTGTGGGTGAGGTCAATGTTACAACCAAGATGAAGGAAGTGAATGCCGTCATTGGTGGCGAAGGCAACGGTGGCGTCATCTATCCTGAAAGCCATTATGGACGCGACGCTCTGGTGGGAATTGCACTCTTCCTGACCTCATTGGCCAAAAAGGGATGTAAGGTAAGCGAACTGCGAAAGACATTCCCAGACTACCAGATAGCCAAAAACCGCATTGACCTGACACCAGAGACGGATGTAGATGCTATTCTGGTAAAGGTCAAGGAGATGTTTGCCAAGGACTCCACAGCACAGGTGAACGACATTGACGGTGTGAAGATAGATTTCCCTGACTGTTGGGTACATTTGCGCAAATCAAATACAGAACCCATTATACGTGTGTATAGCGAGGCACAAACCATGGAGCAGGCTGATGAGTTGGGCAAGCGACTCATGCAAGTAGTCTACGACATGCAGAAATAGAGTAGAAGAGCGGTTTTTTGAACCGCTCTTTCTTTTGACTAGAAGTTTACACCCGCATTGACGAATAGGCAACGCGTGTGTGCTGTGTCAAAATCGTCTTTGTTGATATTAGCCAGACCGAAATCGAAACCTAGTTCTAAATAGAGCATCTGGTACTCTGCACCACATCCTATACGCAAGCCACCGTCAAAACGCTGGAATGTATCATATGTAGAATAAGAGCTACGCGGTGGGCGGTAGTCCTTGGTCTTACCAGTGACACCTAAGGAGAGGTTGCCGCCAAGGAAGGGCATAATATGAAACTCGTCTACATCAATGCTATACTTGACAGTAAGAGGAACCTCCAAATAGCCCATACGATACTTTACACGATAATTCGTGCCTTCGTAGCCTATACGGGTAATCCCTCCCTTCTCCGAATAGCCGAAACCTACTTCAAACCAGACCGGGGCCCGATAGGACAGTTGTACACCATAGACTCCACCCAGATAGAGCCCTGCATACGCATCGGCATCCAAATCAATGTCGTTACTGCTGATGCTGGCCAAGTTCAAGCCCAGTCGCAGTCCATAATACTGTGCCCGCCCGTCACGACTGTAACGATTGTAGCGGTTGCCTTCCATTTGTCTGTATATTTGTGCAGTACTCGGAATGGCCAGCAGTGCAGCCAATATCAGAACTATCAGTTTCTTCACTTCTTTATCTTCTAACTTTTACTTTACTCGTAGTGTGTATCAAGATAGGTTACATGGGTAACGAGGTATTCCTCAATACCATGCTTACCATCAGCACCGCCAATACCACTCTTCTTCACACCAGCATGGAAACCCTGCATAGCCTCGAAGTGCTCACGGTTAATGTAGGTTTCACCAAATTCCAGTTCGCGGGCTACACGAGTAGCTGTATCTATATCCTTAGTAAAGACACTCGATGCCAAACCATACTCACAATCGTTTGCCCATTCAATAGCCTGCTCAATACCGTCGAACGTTACCAATGGAATAACAGGGCCAAAGGTCTCTTCGTGAATGATGTCCATGTCCTGACGGCATTCGTCAAGCACAGTAGCAGCATAGAAGTAACCCTTTTCACCTACACGATGACCACCACATAGCAACTTAGCCCCCTGCTTGACGGCGCGCTCTACTTTCTCCGTCACACTCTCCAAAGCACGAGCCTCTACCAACGGGCCCATATCAACTGAATGGTCCTTACAAACGTCGCCAACTTTAACTGCCGACATTTTCTCAACCAGAATCCTGGTAAACTCAGCCTTCACTTCCTTCTGCACATAGACACGCTCGGCGTTGTTGCAAATCTGGCCGTTGTTGCCGATACGAGAGTCAACAATCCACTGGGCAGCCTTCTCCAAGTCAGCATCCTTACAGACGATGGCAGGAGCCTTACCACCCAGTTCCAGACTGACCTTCGTGATGTTCTTCGAAGCAGCGGCCATGATACTCTCGCCGGCACCTACAGAACCAGTTACCGAGACAATGTCAATCTTGGGCGAACCTGCCATCTCGTTTCCGATGACAGAACCCTTACCCGTTACGATATTGATAACACCCTTAGGCAGTCCCACCTTATCAACGACCTCGCCAAACGTAGTGCAGTTCTCAGGAGTAAGCTGCGAGGGCTTAATGACGATGGTACAACCAGCAATGAGGGCTGCACCGGCCTTACGGGCAATGAGGAAGAACGGGAAGTTCCAAGGCAGAATGCCTGCCACGACACCAATAGGTTTCTTCGACAGGAAGATGGTCTCGTTGGGACGGTCAGAGGGTATAATCTCACCCTCAATGTGGCGTGCAAACGAAGCCATGTAGTCAAAATACTCCGCTGTCACGTCTACCTCCACTGTAGCCCAGGTCAATGTCTTACCCTGTTCGCGCATGATAATGTCGATAAACTCCTCACGACGCTCACGAATACCGTTGGCCAACTTCTTCAGCCAACCTGCACGTTCTATGGCGGGCGTCTTAGCCCATGCCTTCTGAGCTGCACGCGCTGCATCCAGTGCGCGATTCACATCCTCGATGGTTCCATTAGGCTGGCGTGAAATTACTTCTTCGGTCGAAGGGTTCAACACATCAATCCACTGGCCGTCACTGCTCTGGCAGAACTGGCCGTTAATGTACATCTTTAGGTCTTTCATACGTGTAATTTGTTTTAAGTAGATAGTTTAAGTAGTTTGTTTTACCTATATTTGTTTAGAGCAAATTGTTCTTTTCAATATCCTTAAAGTACTTGTATGTAGCAACTTTTAGCTCGTCCGTTGCAGGCTCGTCAGCAACGATAATGCCATGCTGGTGCATCTGCAGGGCAGAAATAGTCCACTCGTGTGTGACCGCTCCTTCGACAGCAGCCTTCAGTGCACGTGCCTTGTGGTGGCCGTTCACCAGAATCATTACCTCGCGAGCGTCCATCACAGTACCGACACCAACCGTCAGTGCCAGCTTAGGCACCTTGTTGACATCATTGCCGAAGAAGCGAGAGTTGGCAATAATAGTATCGGTAGTCAGCGTCTTGACACGAGTACGAGAGGAGAGCGATGAATAGGGCTCATTGAAGGCGATATGTCCATCAGGACCGATACCCCCGATAAAAAGGTCAATGCCGCCTGCCTCCTTAATCATCTCCTCATAGTGTGCACACTCAGCTGTCAGGTCCTTGGCATTGCCGTTCAAGATATGGATATTCTCCTTGGGGCAGTCGATATGGTCAAACAAGTTGCGGGCCATGAACGAGTGGTAGGATTCAGGATGCTCTTCAGGCAGCCCAACATATTCGTCCATATTAAATGTCAGCACATTCTTGAAAGACACACGGCCTTCTTTGTTGGCCTTCACCAGACATGCGTACATTCCCTCCGGTGAAGAACCAGTAGGCAGACCCAATACAAAAGGTTTCTCCTTGGTTGGCTGGAAGGCGTTGATGCATTCTATCACGTGTTCCGCAGCCCATTGTGACATTTTCTGATAGTCTGATTCAATAATTACTCTCATAAGTCTGTAAATTAAAATTGTGTCTATATCGCTGCGAAGGTACGAAAAAAAAACGGACTGACCAAACGTGAACGCATTTTTTTCAGTATCAGCGTTTTTTCTGCAAATATTTGGAAGTTACAGGAAAAAACATTAACTTTGCATGCTCAATAAATAAAGAGTCAAACAATGAATATGAAAAAAATAACAATGATTCTAATGATGGCCCTAATGGGGCTGACGGTGAATGCCCAGTCGACAGCAACGGTGATGCGTTTTGGCTATGTAAGCTATGACTCTGTCATGGTGACAATGCCCGAGTATGCCGAGATGCAACAGAACATGGCACTGTTACACGAGCAGTACGAAGCAGAACAGAAGCGCGTGGAAGAAGACTTCAACAAGAAGTACGAGGAGTTTTTGGACGGACAGGCCTCATTTCCAAAGACTATCCTGCAGAAGCGCCAAAGCGAGCTTCAGGAAATGCTGGACAAGAATATTGCCTTCAAGAAGGAGAGCCAGAAACTATTGAACGATGCTGAGACCGAAATGCTTGAAGGTCTGAAGAGCACCATTGCCGCTGCACTGATTACTATTGGGCAGGAGCGTGGCTATGCCTTCATACTGGACACAGACAAAGAGGCTGTTCCGTTCATCAACCCCGAACTGGGTGAAGACATTACCAACGACGTTAAAGCATTGCTCCGAAAGTGAACAAACTGCCCAGCGCGCCAGGACCTATAGGCATCTTCGACAGCGGATATGGCGGACTGACCATCCTGCATGGCATCCGACAGCTGTTACCTCAGTACGACTACCTGTACTTAGGTGACAACGCTCGTGCACCGTACGGCACACGGTCGTTCGAGGTAGTGTATGAGTTTACCCGCCAAGCCGTCATCAAGCTATTCAAAATGGGGTGTCATCTTGTTGTGTTAGGTTGTAACACAGCCTCAGCCAAGGCATTGCGCAGCATACAGCAAAACGACCTGCCCAGACTCGATGCTCAACGCCGAGTGTTAGGTATTATCCGTCCTACAGCAGAGGTCATCGGTTCGCTGACCCATTCACGTCACGTAGGCATCTTTGCAACAGAGGGAACCATCAAGAGCGAATCGTATAACTTGGAAATCAATAAACTATTTCCTGACATACAAGTCTCCGGCGTTGCCTGTCCGTTCTGGGTTCCACTGGTAGAGTACAACGAAGCCGACTCACCCGGAGCCGACTACTTTGTCAAGAAGCGCATTGACCAATTGTTGCGTCTGGACCCTGAAATTGACACCATCATCTTAGGATGTACCCACTATCCGCTGTTGCTGCCTAAGATTCACAAATACATTCCACGCGGCATCCGCATCATCTCGCAAGGCGAGTATGTGGCAGAAAGCCTTCAGCGCTACTTCGAGCACCATGCCGATCTGGAGCAACGCTGCATCAAAGGCGGTCACGTACGTTACCTGACAACAGAGAATCCGGAAAAGTTTAAGGAACAGGCTCAGCTATTCTTACACGAGCCCGTAGAAGTGGACAACATCACTTTAGGCTAACAGCCTGTGGGAGAAATAGCGGACAGGATACCAGACAGCAAGGAATCCCACAATCAGAACCGTAAAGAATATCAAGACAACGTCCCAGGGATGGACACTGACAGGATAGGCATCTACCAGGAAGGAGCCTTCGCTCTTGCCCAAGCGTACGATACTGTATTGCTGCTGTAGCCAACACATCAGCAACCCCAAGGCTATGCCGATAATGGCACCCATGGCACTAATCATGCGGCCTTCGAAAAGAAAGATACGGGTTATCTGGCGGTCGGAGGCTCCCAGATTACGCAAGGTGACAACATCATTGCGCTTATCAATAATGAGCATAGAAAGTGAACCGATGATGTTGAAACAGGCTATCATGAGAATAAAGGTCAAAAAAATATAGGCTATCAACTTCTCTATCTTCATAATGCGGAAGGTGTCATCCTGCTGCTCGTAGCGGTCATATACATTATACTTGTCGCCTGCAATCTCGCGCATGCGGCTCTTGACAGCCTCGAAATCGCTGCCAGGCTTCAGCCGAAGCTCCAACGAGGATAACATGCCATCCTGTTCGAACAACTGACGCGTAAAATGAATAGAGGTCAGAATATAGTTCTTGTCGTACTTACCCTGTTTCATAGAGAAGACAACACCAGGCGAATAAAGCTCATCCTCTACAAAGCCCTCCGTAGGATTGGCCATGTCAAGTTGTCCTTCGCGCTTGGGAGCATAGATTTTCAAAGCTGGCTGATATGTGTACCCCATCCCTAACAGATAAGCCACGCCCAAACCCGGTATACCGTAGTTCATGTCGGCAGCATGGAGTTCAAACTGGCCGTCACCTTCCAGAATCTCGCGTATATGGGTTAACTGGTCGAAGTTGTCGTCCACGCCCTTCACCTTGACCATCAGCTGACGGTCCTGATAGACGGCTAAAGCCTGATCCTCCAGACACTCCGTAGCCACCTCTACTTCCGGCAATTGCCTTATCTCGGTCAGCAACGGATCGTCGGCAGGTGCCGTCTTACCCAATACGGGTGTAACCTTCAGCTGAGGGTCCATCTGGGTAAACAGCGATGCCACCATGTCATGAAAGCCGTTGAACACACTCAGCGTGACCACTAAAGCCATAGAGGCCACAGCTACTCCTACCACGGAGATGCCGCTGATGACATTAATGGCATGAGTAGATTTCTTGGAGAAAAGGTATCTACGCGCAATATAAAAAGGAAAATTCATGCGAAGGCAAATTTTTCACTTCTTAAGCAGTTCGTCAATGCGCTCAATATAGTCAAGCGAATCGTCAATAAAGAAACGGAGTTCAGGAATGATGCGCAACTGATAGCGGACACGCGTACCCAGTTCATACCGTATTTGTTTCTCGTTTCTGGTGATGTTTTGGATGAGTTCCTCACCGCGCTCTGAAGGAAAGATGCTGAGATAGGCCGTACAGATGCTAAGGTCAGGACTTATCTTGACCCGCGTCACACTGACCATGACCCCGTGTAAGGAGCGCGTCTGCTCCTGAAAGATAACACTCAGTTCCTTCTGAAGCAGACGCGCTATTTTGTTTTGTCTCGTCTCTTGCATTACTTTTACTTCTTTCCGTCTACTTCGAGCAATTCAATCTTGAAGATCAGCATAGAGAAGGGCTTGATGTCAGCACCCTGCTGACGCTCGCCGTAAGCCAGCTCCTGAGGAATGTAAACCTCCCAGATAGAGCCTGCAG
>ERZ842401.1621-NODE-1621-length-31720-cov-6.891679_pt1 | contig 31720 bp, 17 predicted proteins | sample MGYA00521270_ERZ842401 | MGnify/ENA primary metagenome ERZ842401 (study PRJEB31892, sample SAMEA3878208) | bioreactor metagenome | biome: Moose rumen | place: Sweden | collected 2011-10 | study: EMG produced TPA metagenomics assembly of the PRJEB12797 data set...
ATGAGGCGGCAAATCCATTTTGCAAAGTAAGAAGTCAGTATGCAGGGTAAAAAAAACTGTGTGCATGAGAAGTGGGCGTAGGGAAAAGACTGCTGGTAAAACATCTGCACAAGCGTAGCGCGGAAGCCGTTTTGCCAGCAGTCTTTTTCCGAGAGCCCACTTCTTATGCACATGAAGTCGTTTCCTGCACACAGAGTTGTTTTAAACTTGCATAATGTGTTACAATCAGCCTGTAACATGGTTTAAAAAAGACAGGGGGTTTCCATGAAACGACTATTACTGATTGCCATGGCTTTGTTTGCTACGGCAACTGCCTTTGCATATAATCCGCCGGTAGGTGGCGAAAACATTTTTTACTTTGCAGACCCAGAACTGCTTAGCGGAGGTGCATCCGCAACAGGTGGGGCCTTGCATGTTGTTGTTCCTGCTTCCATTGCATTCAATCCAGCGCTTCCGGCCTTAAATCAGCGTACTGCAGTAAACGCAAGCTACAGTCTAGCCTTTGACACAAAAACAGAGTCACCCTGGGCGCACTTTATTCAGTTGGGAGCCATAATCCCCACAAAATGGTGTGTCTTTGCAGGCACTGCCCAGCTTTCCTTTGCAGATATGAACCGCATGCAGTTGGGCGACACTTTTGTCTTTAGGGCAGGAGCGTCTAAGGACATTACCGACAGGCTTTCTGTTGGCGCAAACATCTACGCAGGTTTTTACTTTGCACATAATTCCGACTTTACAGTTGGGGCAGATCTTGGCGCAGTTTACAACTTTGACGACTTGGGCTTCCTTAAAAATCCCAGACTGGGACTTTCCTTTATAAATCTGGGTAAGCCACTTTCTGGTTCTTACGAAGTGCAGGGCCTTGACGGAACTTCAAATGCAGTTTCCTATCCTTCTATACTAACTCCAAGACTTTCCTTTTCGGCCACTTTTTTTGAAGTGAACGGATTCTCAGGTTCATTTAGTACAGACCTTTCTTCTCCAGCCTTCCAGAATCTTGTTCTTGATGCCTCACTGGGTTTTGCCTACAGGAGCCTTGTTCAGGTTTCTTTTGGATGGTCAATGAACAGGCAGGAACTTGCTCACGGATGTGCAATGAACATGCCTTCTGTTGGAGTAAGAATACGCTTTGTAATAAATTCCAGCAAACTTTCCTCTCGGCACGAAGACTGGGAAGAAAGCGAAATGGGTCCATCTCTTGCATGGCAGGATATGTACAACGGAATCCATGTCATAAGCACGGGCGTTCAATTGGATTTGGGACTCGCCGATACAGCCGCTCCCGAAATTATTTTGTGGAACGGAGAGGAGTGAGGTAAAAATGAAACTGAGTAAATTTGTATTAAGCACATGTGCAGTTATGGCTCTTTCTTCAGCAGCGTTTGCAGAAAAGGGTGCCGTATATATTTCTCCCAATAACGACGGAGTTCAGGACCAGCTAGAAGTTCCCCTGCAAATAAAAGAAAAGCGCTACATAAGCGAATGGAATTTTATAATTTATGACGCAAGGGGAAATGTTGTCCGCACCATTGGCAACAAGGAAAAGCGCCCCGACAAGGTAACTGTAGGCTCTTTCTTTAGCCAGCTTTTTGCTCCCAAAGAAGGAGTGGAAGTTCCTGAGTTTGTAGTATGGAACGGCTACTTTGATGACGGTTCCCTTGCACCAGACGGAACATACTACTATCAGTTTTCTGCAACTGACGACAACGGAAACACAGCCACAACTTCCAAACTTGAAGTCATAGTAGACAATACCGCCCCAACGGTTCAGCTTACCCAGCCTTCCGAAGCAGAAAAGATTTTTGGAGAAGGTGCAAAGTCTGTACTTAGGATTGTTCAGACTGGTTCTTCCGAAACAGTATGGACAGCTCAGATTCTTGACAACGAAAGCAATGTTAAGAAGACATTCAAGTGGTCAAAGAGCGCACCTCTTTCCCTAAATTGGGACGGAACTGATGATGAAGGTTCTCTTGTTCCCGATGGAGTTTATTCCTACAGGGTTTTCTCTACCGATGAAGCAGGCAACACTTCTGACACAGCACAGATTACAAACATAATTTATTCTGCAGAAAAACCCTCTGTTGCAATTTCAATTTTGGGAAGCAAATACTTTTCTCCAAACGGTAACGGAATTCAGGATACTGTAAACCTTCTTCTTTCTATTGCTCAGCCTGACTCAAAGACCAACTCTCTGGTTCAGTGGACTCTAGACATTGTACGCGCTTCTGATTCAAAAGTAGTGCGCACATATTCAGGAACTTCAAATCCTCCTTCTTCTTTGGATTATGACGGAACTGATGCCACTGGTGCAAAACTTGCGGAAGGAGAATACTTTGCTCAGGTAAATGCAAAATATCTTAACGGATACGACAGCGGAAAAATAAAGTCTCCCGTTTTCGTGCTTGACCTTAGCGTGCCAAAAGTTACCGTTACCGCAAGCGACAAGACATTTTCTCCAGACGGAGACGGCAGTAAGGATGTGGTTACAATCACCCAGAAACTTACTTCTTCCGAACCTGAATGGACAGGAACAAAAGACTGGAAGGGAAGCATAATCGCTTCTGACGGAAGTGTGGTACGCACATTTGACTTTGGCGAAACTCCAGCCGCATCTGTAGTTTGGGACGGAATTAGTTCAACAGGTTCCCTTGTTCCCGATGGCACATACCGTTACGAACTTTCACTTTCAAAAAAATCTGGAATAAGCGCAAGCTATTCAACAGAAGCATTTACTCTTGACACAAGCAAAACCGAGCTTATGCTTTCTGTTGCAAATTCCGCATTCTCTAAAAATCCTGCAAGCAAAAATCAGTCTATAACATTTGTTCCTTTTGTAAAGGCTTCTAGCGGAATAAAGAGCTATACCCTTACAATAAAAAACAGTGCAGGTAAGGCTGTACGCACCATAAGCGGCACAGGTTCAGTTCCTGCTTCAATCATCTGGCGTGGTACTGGAGATGATGATTCTGTATGCGACGACGGAATCTATTCTGCCGAACTTGAAACCATTGCAAACAGCGGAACAAAGTCCAAGGCTGTAAAGACAAACATTGTGCTTGACTCTGACGCACCTCAGGTTTCTCTTTCTGTTCCATACAGGACTTTCTCGCCAGACGGAAAATCTTCAAGGCTGATTGTTCCCGTAACAGCAAGTTCTTCCGAAGAAACAAAGTGGACTGGTCAGATTGTGTCTTCAGGTTCAAGACCTTCTGTGGTACGCACATACACTTGGTACGGCACAGTGCCTTCGTTTGCATGGGATGGAACTGACGAAAGCGGAAACATTGTCTCCGACGGAACATACAACCTTACCGTAAGCGCAACTGACGATGCAGGAAATTCTGGCAGTGCTTCTGTTACAGGACTTGTTGTTGACACTCGCGAGGCAAAGGCCTATGTAACAGTTGACTACGATGCAATATCTCCCAACGGAGACGGCTTCCGTGACAGTCAGAAATTCTCTTTGCGCACTTCATTCTCTGACGGCATAGACGCATGGAATTTTTCAATACTTGATTCAAAGGGAAAGGCTGTGCGCACCTGGACCAATGCTGACTTTGCAAGTCTTCCTTCTTCAATTACATGGGACGGACTTACTTCTGACGGTGCAAAGGGTGAAGGAACTTACACTGGAAAACTTTCAGTTTCTTATGAAAAGGGCAACTCTGTAGAGGCAGGCACTGTTCCCTTTATCTGTACTGCAACGGCTCCTGTTCTTTCTGTAAAGACTTCGCCCCGCTACTTTAGCCCTGACAACGATGGTAATGATGACGACTTGAATGTAAGCCTTAAGTGCGAAAGCAAGGCAAAAATTTCTTCATGGTCATTTGTAATCAACGATCCCAACGGAAGGGAATTCTGGCGTACAAGTGGAAAGTCTTCCATTACAGAACTTCTTACTTGGGACGGACGAGGTTCCAACGGTGAGCTTGTTCAGTCTGCAATGGATTACCCCTATGTCTTTACCGTAACTGATGAACTAGGCATGACCAGTTCTGTGGAAGGAAAAATCAATGTTGATGTTCTTGTAATCAGAGTAGGCGATGTGCTTAAAATGCAGGTTCCTTCAATCATCTTTAGGAGCGACAACGCTGACTTTGGTCTTGAAGAAAAAGATGCATCTGGTCGCGTAATAAAGCAGGGGATTACTGCCGAGCAGAAGGCTAACAACGAAAGAGTTCTTAGGCGCATTGCAGAAATCCTTAAGAAGTTTGAGGATTACAATGTTACGATTGTAGGACACGCAAATCGTCTTACCGATAACGCTCAGGAAGAAACAGTTGACAATCCTTCTGCATGGGGACCGGCTCTTATTCCTCTTTCTTTGCGTCGCGCCCAGTATGTTCAGCAGCAGCTTATTTCTTTGGGCATAGCGTCTTCCCGTTTGAGCGTAGAAGGAAAGGGCGGAACTGAACCTGTTGCCGACACCAAGGACCGTTCCGTAAACTGGAAGAACCGCCGTGTCGAGTTCATTCTGAACAAGTAATGCAAAGAAGGCAAGGGACTTTTAGTTATTTTGCTGAGAGTCTGTTTTTCTTGCACAAGGCTATTGACAAACTTTCTGTAAAAGTGTAATATCCTTTTACATTCGAAAGAATGCTCCCTTAGCTCAGTTGGTAGAGCAACGGACTGTTAATCCGTCTGTCGCAAGTTCAATCCTTGCAGGGGGCGCTAAAGCCTAGTCTTAACGGACTGGGCTTTTTGTTTTAAAAAATAATTCAGTTGACATATGCAGATGCAAGGATTGAAGCGACTGAGCGCGCGAAGCGAAAAGGCGGCATGGAGGTCGCCAGCAGCGAAGGAGCCGTCCCGTAATGCACGCACAGGAAGTGTGGGCATGGAGGGCAATCCTTGCAGGGGGCGCTAAAGCCTGGTCTTAACGGACTGTTTTTTTTTGTAAAAAAAATAAATCTGTTATCATATAAAAGATGCAAGAATAGTAAAATAACCTGTCAAGTATTTAGTGTTTTATTTTCGTAAAAAAAATTTGCATTTTTTAAAAACCAATGTTACAATTTAGGTGGAAGAGTTTAAAATTCAGGAAGTTTTAAACTTTAAAAAAGTTGTATCTAGTATCAGTCTAGTCTCCGTTTAATAAGTTTTCCTCTTGACATAGTTCATGGGGAGGTTGCAATGAAAAAGCATTTATTTGTTTCCATTCTTATCGTGTCTCTTTTTGCGGCATTATTTTCAGCCTGCGAGTTTGGCATGGGTACTGCCCTTGACTTAGAGGCACCTGTCATCTCTGTTAAGAGTTTGAAGAGTGCCTCTCAGACCGTTTCTACAGAATCTGTTGTTGGCGCAATCTACTGCCACAAGAATGTCTCTTTTTACGGAACGGCCAAGGACAATGTAAAGTTAAAATCCGTTTATGCTGAAATAAAGTGGAGCAACGAAACTTCCTACCACTACCTTGCCTCCGCAACATGCACAGGAGACAGTTGGTATTTGGATCTGAACTTTGGCAGGGAAGGAACCGCATATTTAAAATTTGTTGTAGAAGACATGGCAGGAAATTCTTCTGCAAAATCAACACAGGTGCTAACTCTGTTTGTTGACGAAACTGCTCCCGTTGGTACTGGTTGGTACATCGATAGGGGAAATGGATTCAGGTACAGCCTTCAGTATCTAGAAACATTGAAGAATGTAGATTTGGATCTGTCCGAAAACAAGGACGCCGCTCAGAATGTAGGCTTTACCATCCATGCTGATTTTAACGACACCATGGGAATAAAGGACAACTCCATCAAGTTAAAAATTTATGATGAACAGGGAAATAAAGTATGCGAGTTGCCGAACATAAGCGACAGTAACTATGCGCCGGAATTTAAAGTAACCCATGACGCTCTGGTTGCAGGAAGTTCTGCCCTTTCATCAGGAAGACATTACCTTCAGATTAGATACGATGCGGAAGATGTGGTAACGGTTCCTGAGTCAAATAAAGTAGAAGATAAGGAAGTGGACATGGGCTGGTTCATTTGGTATCCAGAAAGTGACAGTCCAAAAATTATTCCTCAGGCTCAAAGCGATTCAAACGGCGCCATTAATTTAAAAATAAAGGACACGCTAAGCCTTTCTGTCTTTGATGATGACGGACTTACAGGAACACATACTTTTTACCTTAAAGAAGGTTCTACAGTAATTGATTCCAAGAATGTAACATTTGAAGGCGAGAGGGAGGCTACTGTAGTTCTTGCCGCTCCCGGTACTCCAAAGACACTTACCCTTACTGGAACTGCCAAAGACAATACTACAGCGGCAAAGACCTGTTCTGTAAACAAAACGGTAAATGTTACTGATGACTCTGCGCCCATGCTGCTGATTACCTCTCCTGAAAACAATAAGATTCCTTCCGTTACCATGTCCGATGCAAACACAAAGGCTATTATAAATGTTGTAGGTCAGTCTCTTGATACGACAGGATGCGAATATCTTGAGTTTGTTTGGGTTCCTGATTCGGTAGCTCAAACTGGTAAAAAAGATGTGGCCCTGAGCTGGCTTGATTCTTTGCAAACGGATGAACAGCATTCAGCACTTAAGCCTACAGGCTCAAATGATTCTAAGGTTACAGAAAAAGACGGACTTAAAATGTGGTCTGTAAAACTTACTGCGGCAGGTTCCAGCGGTGACTTTAAAAAGCAGACCTTTAGCTTTAATATGGATCTTTTGAATGACTTTGTCAGCAACTCAACCAACGAGCGAAAGAATGCAAAGTATTTCCTTGTAAAACTTACCCGTGCTGACAAAAAGTATTCCTACACAGAATACACCCTTGCTTCGGACAATCTTCTTCCTTCCATCAGTTCTGTAAATCCTACAGGAGAAATGTCAATTGTAGAAAGTTCTGACGATTTGGTTCTTGAGTTTAAGGGCGTAAAAGAAAGCGGTCTTGCAATGAATCCTGCTGGATACAAGATTGAAAAAATTGAAGGCAGTGTAAAGACGGAACTTTCGGGATCATACAACGAGTCAACTCAGACATACAAGACTACGGTTTCTAAGTCACAACTTGCTCAAATGAAAGAAGCAGGTGAAAAGCCCAAGTATATGTTTACCGCAAGAGACTTGTTTGACAACGAAGGCTATGCCCAGTATACGATTGTCATAAGCGATTTGCCAAAGCTTACAAGCATTACGGCAACTTCTCCTGCAACATGCAAGAAGGGCGATGAAATAATTTTTAATGCAAACTTTAGCGACACCGTTTATGTAGATGACGGACTTACGGGAACAAATCTTCCCTACTTAAAGATAAAGGGTATTACAAATTCTTCCAATTCAAACCGCGACAAGGCATATTACAAACAGGGTTCAGGTTCAACTTCGCTCCAGTTTTCTTACATCGTGCAGGAAAACGACATTACTAGCGGAGTTGCCGTTGTTGACATAAATGCAGACTCCATGTCTTCGCCCATTGTAATAAATGGTGCTACAAAACTTGGCTCAGATAAAGTGCACCTTGCAGTGAACTGGGCAAATTCCGTAACTGGAAAAAACATAAAGGTTGATGGAGTTTCTCCAAAAATTACTACTATTGTCGTTGAGTCTGATGCTACCGCTGCAAATAAAAACGGAGAAGGGTATGCGTGCCTTAAGGCAGGAAGAAAACTTACGGTAACTGTTTCAACCGATAAGGACATAACCATTCAGGGTACACCGACATTTGTATTTAAAGTTGGAAGCGCTACTTCTGAATCAACGCTTGAGATTCCATTTGAACGCGCCTCAGGTTCTTCCATTGTGTTTAGCAAGAAAATAGAAGACTCTGATGCAAACGGAATTCTCTATTATGTTGAGTCTTCATGCATAAAAAATTCAGATGTCATAAAGGATAAGGTTGGCAATGGAGTAATTTTGCTTTCTGGTACCAGTGCAAAAGATTCCAAGATTTTTGTTGACACGGGAATTCCTTTAAGCCCTTCCATAAAAAATGCTGAAACAAATGCAGCATTCTCTTCTTCAAGTACAAAGTACAGGGAATCAGTTAAATTCCTTATAGAAGACAGCACTGACACGACTATAAAGTCTACCGAGTATTCTTTGGACGGTGGAAGTACATGGACTTCCTATGCCGCTACCCATGAACTAAAGCCTGATGCGGGTTCTTCAAATCTTGTGGTTCAGCTTACGGCGCGCAGAACTGACTGGGCAGGAAATGTTTCTGAATATCCCGATCCTGTTACCATAGACATAAGCAAATCCTTCCCCTCCTTTACGATTGAGTGCACCGATGTTGACGGTTATTACAAGCCAGGTTCAAAACTAACCTTTAGGGTTTCTTTTGCACAGAAAGTAAATGTTGCAAAAAATGCAGCCGCAAAAATCTACCTGTCTGACGCCGGTCAGTATGCAGCAGTTGAAGCGTCTACAGCACAGTCTGGAGTTACTACTGCTTACTTTACATATACCGTAAAAAAGACGGACCAGTTTACCCTTGAGGTGGACAAGACCATTGCAGCCGATAAAGGCGTTCACCTTGACGGCATAACGGACCTGTACGGCTTTTCAAATTCTTCGGATATGGACGAAAACTACACCCGTGACATTGTATGCGACGGTGTAATTCCCTATGTTGATTCCATGAGTCCTAATGGAGAAACTGCATCGGGTAGCAATATCTATAAAAACGGAAATGTTGTTACCATAAAATTTAACGAACCTGTTCAGCAGGGTGAAGGAAACATTATTTTGCGTCAGGTTGCAGGATGGGCAATTCCTCCAGTGCTTACAGGAGACGACTTTAACACCATACGCAATGCAATTCCCGATGACTATGTTCTGGACGGAGTTGAAGGTAAAGATATTCTTTCTATGAGGAATGCCAGTGGTGCTGACTTGGAAGATTCTGAATGTCTGTTTGGTGCCTCTGTTGGACCTGCTCAGGACCGCTACCATGGAACCGGACAGTATGTTGGTCCGTACCAAAAAACTACCCAGGGATTAAATGCAGACTATTCGCCCGATGTTTCTACAAAATATGTCCTTGACTTTGACATAGACATTTGGGAAACAACTGAAACACATCCCATCGGACTAACATTTACGCAGGGGCGTAGCACAAATGCCAATGCTTATTCCAAAACTTCGTCACTGGATCAGGCAACTCCCCTTACACCTAGTTCTACAAGAAGTGCCGGACAAATAAGGACTGTCCTTGAAAAAGTGGGCTACCACGAACGCATTGTAGATGTAACTTCTTCCTCTGTAAGGCAGATTGACGAAAAAACATTTATCGTAACATTCCCCAAAGGTTTAACAGGAGGAGCAGAACTTGCAGACGGAAGGGAATGGGAACTTGTAATTTCAAAGGGTGCTTTCCTTGACTATGCCGAAAACGAATTTGGTTCAGAATATACATCTGCATCAGAAACTGTTTACACTACAACAAAAACGACAAGCGATGCAGTAATGAAAAAAGGTGATTCTGCCATAAGCGGAACTTTAACAGGATGGGGAAGGGGACGCACTTCTGCAAGTGACCCTGTTGTGCTTATTCAGACTGCCAACGGAAAGAATTCCTTTTGGTCAGACAAGGTTGCGGAACCTGTAATACGAGTAGACCGCTACAGTTACGGCTTGGGCTTTAAGCAGAGTAATGCTGACGGAAGCACAAGTGTGATTACAAGAGATTCCACTGTGCCAACTGGATATGTACGCGTGCGGATTGACTGCGAAACTCGAGGCGCAACTATAAAGTACAACAAGGACGGAACTTCAAACTCCCGTGACGACGAAAACAGTAGCGTGGGGGCCTACTATGCCAACACTGATAACGCAAACTGTTACTCCTACATTACAGTAACTTCTGGACTTACAAATAAAGAAAGCAAAACCTTGAACATTACAGGTTCTACAGCCATAGATTCTAGTCCAGTAATTTTTGCAGGCGGCTATGCGGGATACGAAGACTCCTACAAGCAGTATATTGTGGCACAGGGTACAAAAGAGGACTTTACTCCTTCTGAGCGTGGCGTAGAGGGGGTATTTAAAACTGTGGTGCGCTTTAAGGCTCCTTCTGGTAGTACTGGAAACTGTGCAGAGCGTGGAACAGGACAGACAGACCTTAGCATTCGCGGAACAACGGGATTTGCAGGCGAACCTTCCATTTCGCCCTTCCCCCTTCGTGACAGTCAGATTGCAAGCCCCTACTTGAAGAGATGTTTTAGGGAAAGGACTTTGGCTTCCAAAAGTACAAGCCTTGACTACTATTGGGTCAGTTTTGAAATTCTTGTTCCCACTTCATTTTCAGGATACAGTTGGCATAATGGACAGTATTATGACTGGTGTCAGAACTGGGGACTTATGAATCCCGGGGAATTTACCTACTGCGTTGGTTTAAGGAACTGGGGATAAGGAGGAGCATATGAAAAAAGTTTTTTATAAAAGCGTAATAAAGACGGCAGCCGCATTTGTTTTTGCATTGCTTTTCCTTTCCTGCGAAATTGGTCTTGGTCCGCAAATAGACCTTGAGGCTCCTGTTGTAAAGTTGACTAGCCATAAGGATAACGATGCCGTTGCAAGTTCATTCAGGCTTGAGGGAACTGCCTATGACAACGAAGGCGTTACTAGACTTTCCATAGACTTTGACGACAAGGACATTCACTATTACATTACGACGGACGGAGTGTGGCATAAGAAAACTTCTTCAACCGAATGGGTTGCCGTTTCTAGCGACAAGGCTTCTGTTTCTTATTCGGGAACTCATCTTACATGGTCTGTTGAGGTTGATTCTTCGGATGCCGCGGTACCTGGTTCAACTTTCTCGTTTACAATTATTGCAGAAGACAAAGTTGGAAACTCCAGTAAAAATTCCAAGGTTGACTGTTCCCTTATTGTCGACGAAAATCTTCCGTCCGCAAGCATTATAAAGCCAGAACTGTTTACAGCCTATTCCACTGCTCAGCAGAAATTTAACTCCTATGCGCTAAAGGATGCAAATGTCCTTTCCAGGCTTTTAAATGGAACCGTTACACTTTCTGGTCGTCTTGACGGAGCCCTTTCTACACGGGAACTGTTGCTGGAATTTGACAACGGAACAAGTCTTCCGTCCACTGTAACCGGTTATGGTGATGCAGACACTACAGTAGCTTCTATTGCGGAAGCAAATGACTTTGGTGCTTCCAAAACATATTTTTCAAAGACTCTTAAAGTTAACGAAAACGGCATTACAGATCTGCGTTCATGGACATTCGATCTTAAGCAATCTGATTGGATTTATGACGGAAATAACGAAGATCTAAAGACAGAAAAACATTTGATTCGTGTGGTTGCAACAAGCCTTAGTAATGCAAACGCCTACGAGCGAAAAGTACTGGGCTGGTTTGTGTGGTGGCCCGAAGCTGATGCGCCTTGGATTACAATGAACAATGGTGCTCTTTCAAATGACCTTGCCGCAACTTCTCAGATTTATCCTTCTTCAAAACTTTCAGGACAGGTACAGGATGACGATGGAATAAAGTCTTTGGTATACTCAATGTATCGCCGCGAAAATGACGGGAACTATTCCCTGTATAATAGCATTCAGAATGTAAACATTTCTCTGGCAGAGGCAAACACAAAGTCTTCTGCCTGGTCTGTGTCTTCTCCTAATGATAATGGCGTGTATAAAATTGTGGTAACCGCAACAGACTTGGGAGCAAAGACAGATGTGGCCGAACGCTACTTTACAATCATGGATGTTCAGCCTCCAAAAATTACGATTACATCTCCCGAAAACGGAAGTTCTGCTCTGGCAAGATCAGACAGCAACATTGTAATAAATGGAATTGTGTCTGATGACGGAACTGTTACTTCCCTAAAGATGGTTTATCTGAATCCTAACCTTGGAAGCAATCCCGACAATAAAATAAAGTACATGAGTAGTTCTGAATCTGACTGGCAGCATGCAAGCTCTTCAGGCTATGTTGATTCATTAGGAAACATTTTGTATAAGCTAGATTTGGGAAGTCCTACATACAGTTCCACCGAAAATAAAAATTCTTACAGTTTTTCAAAAACGCTAAATCTGTTTACAGACCTTGGAATAGGAGTTTCTAAAAAACTTTCTTCTCAGGATTTTGTATTCCTTGCAACTGACAGTGGCGGAACTTCCACGGTTCTTTCGTTCTCACTTACAGGAGACACGGAGGCCCCTCAACTTACATTTGACACAATAAAACTTTTAAACTCCTCAGGAACAAAAAGGTATCCCGAAGGTTCAGCGGCCTTTGACATGAACGGTTCCGACATTCCAAACTTCCCTGTCATAAATACAGGAGACAAGGCCGTTCTTACCGGTACATGGAGCGACAACTCTACTAGCGCATGGAAGAACATTTCCAAAATAGGCGACATAAAAATTACATGGCAGGGAAACGAAACCCTTGCAACTAAGAAAACTGACGGAACTTGGACTGCAACAATCACTGATGTTCCCCATACAAGCGGTGTTATAACAGTAAGCCTTATGGATTATGGCGAAAATTCTAAGACTGTAACAAAGTCTGTCTTTGTAGAAAGTTCGAGTGCAGGACTGGAACGCATAGCCTCAGACTCTGACGACGGTTCTTATGCCGCTGGACAAAAAATAAACATTTCCCTTGAGTTTACAAAAAATACCACTGTAGAAGGAACTCCAAGCCTTAAGCTTAATAACGGAAAGACAGCGGTTTACAAAGAGGGTAGTGGAAAAGCAAAGCATGTCTTTGAATACACTGTTGCTGCTGGTGACGATGTTGACAGGCTTTTGGTAACGGGCATAAATTCTTCTGGAGTTACATGGAGGGATGCAAGTACTAACGGTCAGTTTAATGTTACACTGCCAACCGAAAATGCAAAGACCCTGTCTTCTAGAAACATAAGGATTGACACTAAGAGTCCAAAAATAAGTTCAGTAACTGCAATTACAGGTTCAGGTGCCTACAAGGAAAATTCTTCCATTCTGCTTATGATGGAATTTTCAGAAGATGTTACGGTAGAATCAGACGACTCTCTGTCGGATGCGCTTAAACTTAACTTTACACACGGAAAGACTAGTACTGGTACACTTGCCAGCGGTTCAAAAATTGTTCTGTTTACTTACGATGTTGCTGCCGGTGACAACAGCTCTGAACTTAAGCTTGACTCAGTAGTTCATGACTCTTCCGTCAAAGTATTGGACAGTGCAAAAAATGAACTTACCGACTGGAGCCTGCCTTCTGAAAGTCTTGCAAACAAAATTGTAATAGACACCCAAAAGCCCAGTGTTCCTGCCGTAAATCCTGCTTGGTCTGGTAATTTTGTTTCGGACGAAAACGGAACAAGTTTTACCGTAAGCGGAGAAACTGGTGCAACCATAGAATACTCATTGGACGGTTCATCATGGCAGACATACAAGGGACCTGTAAGTTTAACAAACAATGGCACCTACACCATAACTGCCCGCCAAACCGATAAGGCCGGAAATGTGTCTGACCAGTCTGACATAAGAACGGTTACTGTAGACAAGGGCGAACTTCTTAACCTTATTTCTGCCGAAACCGTCAACGGAACATATTCATGCAACACGGCTACAAGTACAATAACTGGCGTAATAGAATTCCGTAAGTCCGTAAAAATTCCAAGCGGTGCCAGCGTAACCTTAAATGTTAAGAATGGAAGTTCAAATTCCAAGGTTGTTCCAATCAATGAGGCTGGAACTGAACGATCAAGATATACATTTACCTACACAATACAGGAAGGTGACTATACAGAGGAAAATCTGGATGTTACAGCATGGAGCTTTAACACTGTAACTCTTGGTCTTAACGAAGTGTCTGTCTCTTTGCCAGCAACAACAAGCGATAAGAGATTTACTTCAAACCGCGAAATAAAAATTCTTACCGGCCGCCCTTCTGTTGTATCATGGAATTTTACAGGAGAAGGAAAAGATGCAAAACTAATCATTACCTATGACCGTGTTATTTCAAAAGTAAGCAGTAAGGAAATTACATTTGAAATGGCAGCATCTGACTTTAAAATTCCAGCCGTTCTTACCCCTGCAGAATACAGTTCGCTCCTTTCTGAAATTCCTTCGTTGGGAACCTATTATAAGGAAGGCGTAAACGGAGCAAGCATTGTTGACTCAAATCTTGTAAACGACACGGCTTCAAAATACATATTGGACTATGCCTACGATGACAATAATGAGACTATAAGGAATTTGTTTACGGCAAAAGACAAGCATAAGGTAACTGTTCCAGTTAAGGCAAGTGCTGTAAAGGTATCTGGAAAAACTCTTACGGTTTCTTTGGGTTCCTTGTATGCCCTCCCTGTAAAGGGTGCGGACTATACCCTTACTATTCCAGAAGGAACTGTGGTTGATGCAGTTAAAAACGAAAATGCAGAAATGGTTCAAACTGTAACATCCGAAGGCATAGAAGCGCCTGTAATCCGCATAAACAAGGTTAAGCAGACAATTAGCAGTACTGGAATTACAAGTTCTTCTTCTGTAAAAATGCCTGAAACTGCCGCAATGAAAATTTCCTGCCGTACTCCCGGAGCCACCATAAAGTTTGCTGTAAGCGGTGGGGTTGATAACAATGTTGCAAAGGGACAGGAGAGCACATTAGTTCATGTAAACAAATCTCCTCAGTTTTTTCAAACAAAAACAAGTGACCCTGCTGCTCCGTCGATAACCAGTTCTTCTCTAACATATTCTGTACCAATTACACTGGGCGAAGGAAACAACGAAAATAACACCCTTGACTACGACACTGTAAAGGGCCTTAAGTTTGCAATTACCGCACAAAGTTCAAAGAATGGCAGTACTGCTACGGCCTATGAATATGCTACCCGAACTGTTTTAAAGTTTGTCGTTTCAGGAAATTATGATGCAGGAAATGGTAACAATGGCGACACCCAAACAACCATTAAGGAAAACGGCAATACCCTTTACTTTAGGGATTTAAAAGTTTGGATTATTGGCGGAGACGCTCCCAGTGGAGGCAATGCTTCAAGTGCAACTCCTCTTTCATGGGCTGACAGCAGAAACTTTAAGCTAATGAAGGGAGCCCTTACTAATAACTATAATATGTACGGAACCTGGTACTGGATAACATGGGATGTAAGTGCCGCAACATATCACGGCTTTGCTATAGGCGATGTTCCTTCTGACGCTCAGGATAACGGTCCTACGGAATGGTATGTTTCTGAATGTGCTTGGGTTGCACAAAAGGAAAACTATGTTCTCTATCCTGGCGAAACTCTGGAAATGGCAATAGAAAACGAAGGAGTGTATCAGGCCACATTTATGTTCCGTATAAAAAACAAGGGAACAAGGTAGGTGGCTGGATAAAAGTTAAAATTTCCTTTGCTTTTTTGCCAAACTCATAGTATACTGTAGGTGTAAGGGCAGTTTGCCTTTTTACGCATCACACTTACAAGGAGCTAACTATGACTAAATCTATATCTGCAGTGGGGTTCTCTTTCGAAAAAGACCAGAGCGACCTTATCAATCAAAAACTTAAGCGCATCGACTATGCCGAAAGCTTGATTGTAGACTTAATTCTTCGCGTAAAGGAAGATAAGAAATACTATTTTGACGCAACGGTAAACTTCCGCTGGGGCGCCAATGCTCATGTTACCAGCGACGACTTTGACTTTGCTGCTGGACTTAACAAACTTATGGATGTTCTGGACCAGAAAGTGAAGAAGGAAAAGGATAAGATTCAGGAAAAGAAATAGTTTAATTTCTTTCCAAATCTAACGCTCGTAAGAAGAGCTTATGCTTAAAAGCGACCTGTACTTTGCAACGGTACGGCGGGCAATGTGTATACCCCGTTCTGCTAGTGCCTCTGCAATGTGTTGGTCGCTCATTTTTTTTGCGGATGCATTTTCATTTTGCAAAAGAATTTCCTTTATTTCGCCCAGAACTTTGTCCCTGCTTACTTCTTCACCTGAGCCTTTTGCACTTCTGGAAACTGAGCCTGTAAAAAAATACTTTAGGGCAAAAAGCCCCCATTCGCACTGAAGGTACTTGCTGTTTGCCATGCGAGAAATTGTGGTTTCGTGTACGCCCAACGCCTCTGCCACATCCTGCTGCCTTAAGGGAACAAGATGTCCTGGCCCCTCTGCAAAGAATTCAGCCTGCCTTTTTACTATTATGCTTGCCGCTGCAAAAATCGTGTTCTGTCTAAATTCCAAGAGTTGAATAAAGTCTTTTGCCGCCGCAACATTTTTTCTTATTTCGGCATTTTCTTTTGTTGCAAGAGAAAGCATTTCTCTGTTCAGATAAGGCATGGGTATATTCTGGTTTGAAAGCCTAAGCGTCCACTGATGCCCCTTGTGGCTTATTATTCCCTTTAGCAGGTCTTCCCCATCACCATCGGTTCTCTCCACATAAATGTCGGGTGCAATGTAGTGGGTGTCGGAAGTACCGTAGTCCCGTGCAGGAAAAGGATCCAGAGTTCGTATAAAACGCACTGCTTCTTCTACGCCTTCTTCTGTAAGTTTTGCATCCTTTAAGTAGGGATTTTCCCTTGCGCCAAAAAGTGAAGCCTGTGTCTTTTTGTAATCCGAGATTTTCTTTAGAACTTTTGAAGCAAGGGGAGGGTCAAGCATTGTAAGGTTTCCGTCCAAAAGAAAAAGTGCCAGTGGCGGTGCATTCCTCTGTTTTGCCTGAACAAATAAACTTTCTTCTGTATTTCTTGTACAGGTTCCAGCCGGGTCAAGGCTCTGCAATAGCGAAAGGCAGTGTTCAAGAAGACTGGGTGTCTGCTTGGGGTCTTTCTTATCCAAAAGCGAAAGGGGCGACAAAATATGAAATCCCTTTTCGTCCAAATTGTGAATGAGGGTCTTTCCTAATTCCAGTTCGCTTTGTGAAAGCGGTAGCACCGTAAACTGAGAAAGTAGATGTTCTTTAAGGGATGTTCTTTCATCAGCCTTTGCTTCCAGTGCCGCAAGAAAACGGTCGCTGGCTTCTTCCGACATTTTTGAACTCTTTGCCGAAACCCTTGTGTCTCCCGGAGTGCGGTGCGTTTGCTCCATGTTTGGAATTTCCAGTGCGGGATTTTTTTCGGCTTCTTCGTAGATTTTTTCCCGTAAGTCCTCAGAACTTAAAGACAGAATCTTAAGGGACTGTATCTGCCGTTGGCTCATAACCTGAGTCTGGGAAAGAGTCTGTGCCTGTCTTTGGGAAAGGGAAACCTGTGCCATACTGATACTATAGCATATTTTTTTGTTTTTCGGTATTCTTTTTTTTATGAAACGCTTTGAAGATTGTGGTGTCTGCGTTCCGGAACTTCTGCTTCCTGCGCAAAAGAAATTGTCTTCCTGGTCTGTTATTGCATGCGACCAATACACTCAGGATTCCGAATACTGGAATAAAGTTGCAGACTGTGTTGCAGATCGACCGTCTACCCTTAATCTGATTCTGCCGGAATTGTATCTTCAGTCTCCCGACTGTGAAGAGCGCATTCAGAAAATCCGGAGTACAATGAATCAGTATCTTTCTGATGGGACATTTGATTCTCCTGCGGAAGAATGCATGTACATAGAGCGAACCACTGGTTACGGACGCACTCGTAAGGGACTTGTGTGCGCAATAGATTTGGACTCTTACGAATGGAAAAGCGGAAACAAAGCCCTTATCCGTGCATCAGAAGCCACAATTGTAGAACGCATTCCTCCCCGTAAGAAAATTCGTGACGGCGCACCTTTGGAAAGTCCCCACATAATGCTGCTGGTAAACGATCCTAATCGACTGCTGGTAGAAGCTTGCGGTAAGAGGGCAAAAAAATCTAAGCCTGTTTATGATGATGATCTTATGCTTTCTTCGGGACACATTACTGGATGGGCTGTAAAAAATCAGTCTGATGTAGATGCCCTGCATGATTCCCTTTGTGCCCTTAAAAAACAGAATGTTCAGGGTGACGGTTCTGTCTTTCTTTTTGCAGTAGGAGACGGAAATCATTCTCTTGCAACTGCAAAAGCCGTGTGGGATGAATACAAGACAAAGAAACTTGCACAAGGCGCGACTGAAGCGTCTCTTGCAGAATGTCCGGTTCGCTATGCTCTTGTAGAAATCGTAAACATTTACGATGAGGGTCTTACCTTTGAACCAATCCACAGGGTGCTGTTTGACGCTTCTGCAGACGCTCTTGTTTCGTTCTTTAACAGAGAACTTAATGCTTCTGCCAGCACTTTGAATTCAGAAAAAGAACTGGAGAATGCCGTAAAAAAATCTTCATCAGATTTTGGAATCGTATATACTGAAAACTCTTCTTCTAAATATGTTCTTCTAAAAACTGATGTAAGGGAACTTCTGGTAAGCCGCATGCAGCCCCTGCTTGATTCATTTATAAAGGAAAGCGGTGCCAGCATAGACTACATTCACGGAAGCGACGAAGTGTTCAGATTGGGCAAAAAAGAAAACGCACTTTCCATTTTGCTTCCTCCTGTAGACAAGGCTTCTTTCTTTACAACCATAGCAAAAAGCGGTTCTCTTCCTAGAAAAAGTTTTTCCATGGGAGAGGCAAGCGAAAAGCGTTTTTATCTTGAGTGCAGAAAACTTTTTGCAGGAGAAAACTGATGAAAAATTTGTTCAACGACGGATGGTCATTTTCTAAACTTACTCTAGAGCATGTGGAACCAACAGAAGGAAAAAAGGCTATTCTTTTTGAGCCAGAAGATTTTCTGGGTAAGGAAAAAACATTTGAGCCTGTTTCAATTCCTCACGACTGGCTTATTCACAATACAGATGCCCTTTACGAAGACAGCGTTGGCTTTTACAAAAAAACTTTTAGTCTTTCTACAAAGGAAAAACATTTTGCCTTACGCTTTGATGGCGTCTACATGAACTGGTGTGTTTTTGTAAACGGCTCCCTTGCATGCAAATGGAAGTACGGCTATTCCACTGTTGAATTTGACATTACACCTTTTGTTAAGGACGGAGAAAACACTGTCGAACTTATTGCAGTGTATCAGAGTCCAAACACTCGCTGGTATTCTGGAGCAGGAATTTTCCGCAATGTTTATCTTGTGGAACATTCTGACACCCACATTGCAAACGGAGGAATTTATTTTACAGCTTCTCCCAAAGGTTCAGACTGGAATGTGGAAATCTCTACCGAAATTGAAGGCCCTGCAGATGGTGTAACCGTTGTTCATTCTCTTTTGGACGGTTGCGGCAACGAACTTTCCCTTTTAGACAAAACTCAGACTTGTAAAAAAACTGCAAGTCCTGCTCCCTGCATGGGAAGCTCCTGCAAAAAAGACAGAGAAATCACCCTTAACACTTTTACGGCTCTTGCGGCAAATCCAGAACTTTGGTCATGCGAAAATCCTTGCTGCTACACTCTGCGTACGGAACTTGTAAAGAATGGCACACTTCTTGACAGTCTTGAACAGAATGTGGGCTTTAGAACAATATGCTTTGACGCCAACAAGGGATTTATGCTTAACGGTAAGCAGGTAAAACTTCACGGTGCCTGTCAGCATCACGACTTGGGACTTTTGGGTGCGGCTTTTGACATTACTGCATTAAAGAGGCAGTTTGCAAAACTAAAGGACATGGGATGCAATGCAATAAGGACAACCCACAATCCTGCTGCTCCAGAACTTCTTGACCTTGCCGACAAAACTGGCTTCCTTATTGTTGACGAATGCTTTGACATGTGGGAACGCACAAAGACTCTTTACGACTATGCAAACTACTTTAGGGAATGGCACGACAGAGACTTAAGCGCCTTTGTTCGCCGGGACAGAAATCATCCTTCGGTAATAATGTGGAGCGTTGGTAACGAAATTTACGACACATATTTTCCAGAGGGACTTCCCATTACCAAAGATTTGGTTTCTATTGTTCGCCGTCACGATCCTAAGAAGAACGCGGCGGTTACAATCGGTTCAAACTTTATGCAGTGGGAGGGTGCTCAGAACTGTGCAAAGGAACTTGATGCTGTGGGCTACAACTACACCGAAAGGCTTTATGACGAACATCACAAAAACTATCCTTCATGGTGCATTTACGGAAGCGAAACTTCAAGCACTGTTCAGAGTAGGGGAATCTATCACTTTCCCCATTCAAACAATCTTCTTACCCACGAAGACCACCAGTGTTCTTCTCTTGCAAACTGCACCACAAGTTGGGGATCAAAAAGTACTGCATACAACATTGTACAGGACAGAGACAGAAACTTTTGCGCAGGACAGTTCATTTGGACGGGATGGGACTACATAGGAGAGCCTACTCCCTACCACACAAAGAATTCCTACTTTGGTCAGATTGATACTGCCGGTTTTGAAAAAGATTCATTCTACCAGTACAAACAGTTGTGGAACGAAAAAGCAGACCCCTTTGTTCACCTGCTTCCTTATTGGGACTTTAACGAAGGCCAGCTTATAGATGTAAGAACCTATTCAAACGGAGCTTTTGTTGAACTGTTTGTAAACGGTGTGTCTTTGGGCAAAAAAGAAAACGATATTAATAAGGGCGACAGCCTCTGCTGTATGTGGGAAGGTGTCCCCTATAAGGCCGGAAAAATCGAAGCCCTTGCATACGACAAAGACGGAAAAATTCTTGCCCGTGAAGAAAAGCATTCTTTTGGCGACAGTGAAAAAATAATTCTTACCCGTGAAGAATTTAGCGAAGATGGACTTCATTTTATAGATGTTTCAACTGTTGACGCTGAAGGCTACGATGTTGCGGATTCCCGTTCAAGAATTTTTGTTACGGTAAAAGGAGACGCTGTCTTATGCGGACTTGATAACGGCGACAGTACTGATCCAGACCAGTACCAGAGCAAGGACGGAGTAAGTCTTTCAAAACGGCTTTTTGCAAACCGCATGCTCATCATGGTAAGGGAAACAAAGCCTTCTGCCTCTTTTGAAGTTACAGCAGAAAGTGCTGGTCTTATTGGTGCAAAACTTTGCTTTGACGGTTCTTCTGCAAAAGTGTCTGAACTTGAAAAAGCTCCTTTGTCTAAGGGCGAAATTCCTGTAAGAAAAATTGAACTTGTTTGCAGCGGCATTCGTTCTCTTGATCAAAATAATAAAGAAGTTACGGTTAAGGCTCTAGTTCATCCTGCAAATGCAAGCGACAAAACTCTGTGCTGGAAGCCCATGATGCTTGAGGGAGTTGAAAGCGACTGTGCCTCGGTAAGTGTTCAGAAAAATGCTGACGAAGAAACGGCAACAGTAAAAGCAAGAAGCGACGGTTCCTTTAGACTCTTGTGTTCCGCAAAAAACGGATGCCTTTATCCTCAAGTGCTTAGTGAACTGGAATTTACTGTAAGCGGACTAGGAACTGCAAACCGTAACCCCTACAGTCTGATTGAGGCTTGCAAATGCGACAGAAGCCTTTCTCCCGTTACGCTTAGTTTTGATGGCGGAGTGCAAACTCCTTCGGAACGGACTTGGTACCTTTTTGATCATGTGGACTTTGGCGTTCAGGGAAGCGACAGCATTACGATTCCTGTCTTTACTTGGGATCCAGAGGCAGAACTTGAACTGTGGGAAGGTTGCCCCGATGAAGGCGGAAGAAAAATAATGGACTTGCATTATCGCGCACCAAGTGCATTTAACGCCTACACTTCAAACACCTTTGTACTTCCAAGGCGCCTCTTTGGACTGCATGTAATTTCAATAGCATGTAGCAAGAGCCTTTCTATTCAGGGCTTTAAAGCAGAACAGGGAGACAAGGCCTTTGCAAAACTGTCTGCCCTTGATGCAAACTCTGTTGTGGGAGACAGCTTTACTCGCACAGAGGATGCTGTTTCGGGAATTGGAAACAATGTGTCTCTTGTGTTTAACGACATGAACTTTGCAAAAGCTGCTTCCAAAATAACTGTATGTGGAAGGGCCCATGTAGACAACACGATTCATGTTCGATTTAGCGGAGAATCTGGGGATGCAAACCGCATTGTAGAATTTAAGAAAAATGATTCATACGAAGAAAGAACATTTAACCTTGAAGGATGCAGTGGAAAAAATACGGTTACATTTGTCTTTCTTCCAGGAAGCAACTTTGACTTTAAGTGGTTCCGCTTTGAATAGAATCTGACGGTTACGGTTGGCACGAGTCTTCTACAACCTGCAGGATGTAAGTGCCAAACCGTTCCGCTTTTGCCTCTCCTATGCCGTAACATTCGCACAGTTCCGAAATAGTCTGGGGCTTTTTTGCGCTTATGTCAAATAAAGTCTTGTCTCCAAAAATTACATAGGGTGGAACATTCATTTCGTCGGCAGTTTTTCTTCTCCACGCCCTAAGATTTTCTGCAATTCTTTCTCCACCCTTGTCTGCTATAGAAAGAGCCTGACGCCTTATTACAGTTTTCTTTTGCCTTACTTTTGTGTCAAATGTAATGGAAAGAAGAATCTGCTCCCTTGAGTTTAGGGCATCCCGTCCTGTGGCCGTTACATAAAGCACACCGTAGTCATCAGATTTAAACAGGTAGCCTTCCTCTACTAGTTTGTTACAAAGTTCAATCCATGAAGACTTGCTCAGTTCTTTTCCTATGCCCCAGGTGCTAAGCCTGTTGTGTCCGTTTTCGATTATCCGCTCAGACTTTGAACCCAACAGAATGTCCGTAAGGTAAGTAATGCCGTATCGTTCCCGAGTGCGCAGTATGCATGACATAAGTTTTTGTGCAGGAACCGTTACATCTGCAAGGGAAATTTTTTCTCCGCCAAAAGCACATATGTCACAACAGCATGAAGGATCCTGATCTTCAAATTCCATTTCTCCAAAGTATTCCAGAAGAGCTTTTCGCCTGCATTTTCTGCCTTCTGCAAACTGAACCATTTTTTGAAGAAGAGATTCCGCCTTTCTGCTGTCTGCAAGTTCGTCAAAAAAGTAGCGGATTTTCATTTTGTCTTGAGGACTGTATAAAAGCAGAGCATGTGCCTTTTGTCCGTCACGACCAGCTCGACCTATTTCTTGATAGTACTGCTCTACAGATTTGGGAAGGGTGGCATGCAGTACAAAGCGTACATCAGGTTTGTTTATTCCCATTCCGAAGGCAACAGTGGCAACCATTATGTCTTTTTTTCCACGGATAAAGTCTTCCTGATTTTTTGACCTTTCTTCGTCACTTAATCCAGCGTGATATTCGGTTACAGAAAAATGCTTTTTGGAAAGAAAAAGAAAAACTTTATCCACTTGCTTTCGTGAAAAACAGTATATTATGCCGCTTTCGTCCTTGTGTTCCGCAAGAAATTCCGTAATCTGTTCTTCGGCATTTGTCCTTCGCCTTACTTCTAGAAAAAGGTTTTCTCTGTTAAAGCTAGAAACAAGAACCTGAGGATTTTCAAGATTTAGCAGTCTGACTATGTCCTGCTGAACTGTGGGAGTTGCGGTTGCGGTAAGGGCAAGACATACGGCATGAGGAAACTGTTTTCTTAAAGATGCAATTTCAAGATAGTCTGGTCTAAAGTCGTGCCCCCATTCGCTTATACAGTGGGCCTCGTCTATGGTTATGCAGCACACATCAACTTCTTCGCTGTGAAGTAGGTCTGTCATGCGCTGAGTGTTCAGTCCTTCAGGAGAAACATAAAGCAACTTTACCAGACCTGACTTTATCTGATTCTGTACCGCCTTGTAGGATTCCCAGTCTAGTGAAGAGTTTAAAAACGCCGCAGAAACTCCTGCCGCATTCAACTGTGAAACCTGATCCTGCATGAGTGCAATAAGAGGAGACACGACTACGGTAAGCCCTTTAAAGATAAGAGCCGGAATCTGATAGCAGAGGGATTTTCCTCCGCCGGTGGGCATTACGGCCAAAGTGTCGCAGCCCCTAAGAACATTTTGGATTACCTGCTTTTGTAGCGGTTTGAATTCCTTGTATCCGAAGACGCTTTTTAAAATGTGTTCTGGTGAGCCGTTCAATATGCCTTTCTCCTGCTCTTCTACGATTGCGTGGGGATAGTGCTTCTGCAAAATAAATGCAGTCTGCGAAGCCATTCTGCCCACTGTGTTCAATAAGGCAGTATATCTCTTTGATTCCAAAAAGTCACCTCTTGAAAAAAGTTTTACCAATTGTTATACTGACTCAAGTTTGCCGGTTTGGTGGAATGGTAGACACGACAGACTCAAAATCTGTTGCGCGCGAGCGTGTCTGAGTTCAAGTCTCAGAACCGGTATGCATAGAGGTGGTTTTATCCGCCTCTTTTTTTTATGCTGGCTTTCATGCATTAGAAAATTCCATTTCTAGACCTCCCTGGGTCTTTCTGTAGGCAACTGCTTCCATAACATGCTCCAGTCCAATCATTTCCTTTTGCTCCATGTCTGCTATGGTTCGGGAGAGTTTTATGCAAGAAGCCTTTGCCCTTGACGAAAAAGAATTTTTTTCGCACTGACTGTCAAGAAAGCCTTCTGCCTCTTTTGTAAGGGGACAGAATTTTTTTATGAGTGGAGCTGTAAGTCTTGCGTTTTTTATTCCCTGTCTTTTTCGTTGAATAAGGACGGCCCTTCCTATGTCTTTTCTAAGCTCTTCTGTGCTTCTACTTTTTTTTCCTTCATCCCTGCTAACAGACTGAACATGTACCCTTATGTCTATTCTGTCTAAAAGGGGACCCGAAAACTTTTTCCAGTACTGTTCTATTGCATGGGAAGAACACAGACACAGTTTGTCTTTAGAACCAAAGCAGCCGCATGGGCAAGGGTTTGTGGCCATGAGCAGTTGAAACAGAGCCGGGTAAGTTGTGCTTCGTCCCGCACGGCTTAGGGTTACTGCTCCTGTTTCAAGGGGAACTCTGAGCATCTGTAAGACCGAAGTTCTAAATTCCGCCGCTTCGTCCAAAAACAAAACTCCGTTATGGGCTAGGGAAATTTCTCCGGGCATGCAGTGACTTCCGCCTCCGCACATGCCTTCTATGCTTGCACTTTGATGGGGCTGCCTAAAGGGAGGCACTTTTATGAGGGTGGTGTCTTTTGCAAGAAGTCCTGCAATGGAATGTATTCTTGTTGCAGAAAGGGATTCTTCTTGGGTAAGATCTGGAAGCAGGGATTTAAATCGCATAAGGGCAAGCGTTTTTCCGCAACCAGGTGGACCAAAAGCCAGCAGATTGTGTCCGCCTGCTGCCGCAATCTGGAGACCTCTTACCAGAAATTCCTGTCCCTTTACAAAGGCAAAATCTTCTTCTTCCACATAGGGTGAAAATGTAGGTCCGTAAGATTTTTCTTCTGTGCCTTCCGCCTTTCCAGTGGGGTAAAAACTGTCCTGATGGCAAAGGGCTTCGTAGGCTTCTTTTAATGTTTCTGCTCCAAAGATTTTTATTCCGTCTACTCCCCTTGCTTCTGTTATGTTTGCACGGGGGATTATGCACTTTTTTATGCCCAGTGCAGACGCTGTTGACGCCGCCGCATTTACAGCACGCACACCTCTAACCAGTCCACTAAGTTCCAGTTCTCCCATGACAAGTACAGGCTCTTCTTCCTGAGGTTCTTTTTCTTCGTCCTGTGAAAGTCTAGCCTGTAAAACTGCAAGGGCTATGGCAAGGTCAAATCCTGCACCTTCTTTTTTTAGATCTGCAGGGCTAAGGCTTATAAGCACCCTCTCTGGAGGAAATTCGTATCCGCTGTTACGGATGGCGCTCCTCATTCTTTCTCTTGACTCCTTTACGGCTCCGTCTGCAAGACCCACAATGTCTACAGCAGGAATGCCTCGGCGTACATCAACTTCTATGCTTACAAGGGAACCCTCGTAGCCAAATGGTGAAAAACTATAAATCTTCATGTTCAATTCCTTTACTTAATATATATATGTTGATTTTTAAAAATTGCACCAAAATCTCCTGTAATTGATAAAAAAACTGCAATGTGCTATACTCTGCCCATGAGTAACGAAATGAAATCGGTTGACCAGACTACTTTGGAAAACCTGCTTTACCTTTCACGGCTTAGTCCTGAAAGCACGGATATGGCGACCCTTAAGCGTCAGGTAGATGAAATTGTAGGCTATTTTAAAATCCTTTCAAAATATGATGACAGCGAAAATCCTTACGATGCATACCCAACAACGGAAGCAGAAAAACTCCGCGAAGACGAAATTGTCCCCGGTCTTGAAATGCATGATGTTAAAAAAATCAACGAGTCAAACTTCCTTGACGGATATTTCCAAGTGCCGAAGGTTTTGGGAGAGGGCGCATAATGCTGTATTCAATTAACGAAACTTTGGCCGCCCTTAAAGACGGTAGCGTAACAAGTCACGAACTGGTAAAGAATTCAATCGATACTTTTGAAAAAGACAAGTCTTCAGCAGTGTCTCTTAATGCATTCATAGAAATGTATGACGACGCACTTACTCTTGCTGATGAGGCTGATAAAGAAATTTCGGCAGCCCGTTCGGCAGGAACTTTGGATCAACTGTTTGCAAAAAAGCCCCTTCTTGGACTTCCCTTTGCAAACAAGGACAACATTAGCGTAAGGGGAAAACGCCTTACCTGTGCTTCTAAAATTCTTGCAGGATATGTTGCCCCTTACAATGCAACCGTCATTGACCGTTTGGTTAAAGCGGGTGCAATTCCTTTGGGACGATGCAATCAGGATGAATTTGCAATGGGTTCTTCTACGGAATACTCAAGCTACGGTCCCACAAGAAACCCCATTAACCGTGACTATGTTTCTGGAGGTTCTTCCGGAGGTTCTACCGCTGCTGTTGCCGCAAATCAGGCTTTATTTGGTTTGGGAACAGAAACAGGTGGTTCTGTTCGTTTGCCAGCAAGTTATTGTGGTGTATACGGACTTAAGCCCACTTACGGAGTCCTTAGCCGCTGGGGAGTCGTTGCCTACGGTTCTTCCTTGGATCAGGTGGGAATTATTGGTCATACGCCTCGTGACATTGCCCTTCCTCTAAGCCTTATGTGCGGTGTAGACATGTACGATGACACATCCGTAGATTTGCCAGAGGGTAAGTCTCTTTCTAATCTTACGGCTTTAAGCGATTCAGAATTTGCTTCTCTTAAAATTGCAGTACCTAGACAGTTCCTTGAAAGCAAGGGTCTGGACGCTGATGTTGCAAAAGTGTTTGAAGACACCCGTGCATGGTTTGAAAAAAAAGGTGCAAAAATAGAAACTGTTGACCTTCCCATTTTGGACGCTTCCATTGCTTCTTACTATGTCATTGCTCTTAGCGAGGCAGCAAGCAACCTTAGCCGTTTTGACGGAATCCGTTATGGAGCAAGAAAAGACAATGGCGAAGGCTACGACCAACTGTATGTAGACACACGCAGCGAAGGATTTGGTCCCGAAGTAAAGCGAAGAATCATAATAGGTAACTATGTTCTTTCTGAGCAGTTTAGCGGAACCACTTACAAGAAGGGTATGAGTGTTCGTGCCCGTATTCAGCGTGAAGTTGCAAAACTTTTTGAAACCTACGACCTTATTCTTTGCCCCACATGTCCTACTGCGGCATTCAAGTTGGGTGAAAAATACGATGACCCCCTTGCAATGTATTTGAGCGACCTGTTTACTACATTTGTAAACCTTGCCCGAATTCCTTCTGTTTCTGTTCCTGCAGGACGAACCGCAAAAGATAATATGCCAGTTGGTATTCAGTTTGCAGGCGCTATGTTCAGCGAAAAGAAAATACTTAGCATTGCACAAAACTGGGAAGAAGACCACCCCTGTTGCGGAATCCCCGTAAAAGGCTGAGTCTGAACTTTATAAAATTGTTATGACTGTGATTCTTGTGACTGACACGGAAATCACTAAAAAGGAGAACTAAGATGAAGAAATTTAGAATTGCTTTTGCCGCTCTTGTTATGGCTTTGGTTTGCGGAACTGCTTCTGCAAAAGAATTTGACTGGTCCAAGTGCTGGTGCACTTTTGGCGGTGGAATTGAGCAGGGGGATGTACTTCTTTCTGTTGGAGTTGCTCCATTCAGTCTGCTGGGAATTCAGAGCGGTAACGGTTACACTTCGTGGGGCATTCCCTACAGCGAGGTAAACCTTGACTTTGCAACTTATGTAGGAAAGCTTCCCTTTACATTTGGAGGCTATGCAGGCTTCTATATGAATGGAGTTGACTATGCTGACCCAAATGCAACGGACTACTTTAACTTCAGTGTTTATACAGGTGCAGAAGCCCTCTACCATATTTCCCTTCCTCCTTCAGGACTTGATGTAATATGCAGGAGCAAGAGCTGGTGTTGTAATCCTTCTGGGAAACACAAGTGGCGTAGGATTTGACTGGGGCGTAGTTGCCTTGGGTGCTCGCTGGTTCTTTAGCAAGTCGTTTGGCGTAAACCTTGAAATCGGTTACCCCAACTGGGTAAAAGCTGGCGTTACATTTAAGTTCTAACATTCTAAGAACACACATCCATGTGCTTGTTGTGTTGAAGGAGTTTTGTTGTGATAAAGGAGTCTTGTTGTGATAGATAAGTGGGAAATAGTAATCGGATGCGAAATTCATACTCAGCTTTTGACAAAGACAAAGGCTTTCTGTGCCTGCGAAAACAGGTATGGCGGAATGCCCAACACGCGCGTGTGCCCGGTATGTCTTGGTCTTCCCGGAGCAATGCCCCGTATTTCAAAAGGTTATGTTGAATTGGGTGCAGTTGCAGGACAGGCGCTTAATTGTCACATTGCCCGTTTTACAAAGTTTGACCGTAAGCACTATTTCTATCCCGACCTTACAAAGGGGTATCAGATTACACAGTACGACATTCCTTTGTGCGACAACGGATATGTTGATCTTCCCATGTCAAAATATCCGAAAGAACAACAAGCAGGACAGGCAAAGTGCCGCACTAAAAACTTCATAGGTGAAGACTGCATTAGTGCAGACGGAAAGTATCGCCGTGTTCGTGTTGAACGAATCCACCTTGAAGAAGACGTTGGTAAGTCACTCCACTTGCCAGGAAGCCATTCCTACATCGATTACAATCGTTCTGGAACTCCCCTTATAGAAATTGTTACCAAGCCAGACATGACAAGTCCGGAAGAAGCAGCCCTCTTTATGGAAACCGTTCAGGAAATCTTGCGCTATGTAAAAGTAACTAACGGTAACCTTGAAGAAGGAAATATGCGCTGTGACGCAAACATAAACCTCAATGTCTGGGAAGACGGAAAACTCTATCACACTCCCATCAGCGAAATTAAAAACCTTAACAGCTTTAAAGCAATTCGTGAAGCATGTACTTACGAAGCTCAGCGTCAGTTAAAAGAATTCCAAGAAGACAGACAAGAATTCAATCCTGGTTTTAAAGTAACTATGGGTTGGGATGAAGAAAAAGGTCAGACTGTTGTTCAGCGTACAAAGAACTCTTTTGTAGATTATCGCTTTGTTGTTGAGCCTGACATTAAACCTTTTAGCGTAAGTGAAGAACTTATTTCTCGTGCCTTGAATAAAGTAGGTGAACTTCCCGAAGCAAAACGCACTCGTCTTAAGAAGGAGTACGGACTTTCAGACTTTGATGTAGAAACACTTACTTCAACGCGCGAACTTTCGCTCTGGTTTGAAGAAGCCGCAAAGGGCAGTAAAAATGTAAAAAAGGTTGCCAACTGGATTCTTGCCGAACTGTTGGCAGTTCTTAACGAAAAGAACGAAACCATAAACGATGTGTCTATTACACCTCAGCACATAAGCGCTCTAGTAAACGCAATCGATGAAGGAAAAATCAGCGGTGCTCAGGGTAAGGTTGTCTTTGCAAAAATGCTCGAAACCAACAAGATGCCTGATGTTATCATTAAAGAAGAAGGCATGGAAGTAGTAAGCGACACAGGTGCAATCGATGCCATTGTAGACAAAGTTATTGCCGCTAACCCAAAAGCAGTAGAAGATTTCAAAGGCGGAAAGACAAATGTTGTTGGTTGGCTTACCGGTCAAGTTATGAAGGAAAGCAAAGGAAAAGCTAACCCCAAAATGGCAAGCGAACTGGTAAGCAAAAAACTGGGCGCACTGTAATTGCGGTTCTTGCCTGTTTTGTAGGAGTATGCCCATGGGTGAACTTTCTTTTCTTAGTCAGGAACTGTACGAACGCTATGGTGCGGTAAAGCGTGCCAGAGGACCTTTTTTGTATACTGCAAAAGGCGTGCGTCTTACAGACCTGTACCAGGAAGACGGAAAGGCAATTTTAGGCTGGGGTGCAGGTTCTTCACTTACTATGCTAAAAAATGCACTTGCCCGTGGAGCAACAGGATCCTTTGTTACCGACTATTCCTATCGTCTTGAAAAATCAGTGGGTGCCCTTTTAGGTGATGAACGGATGATTTTTGTCTTTAACGATAAGGCAAAACTTCTTTCTCTTGCGCTTTCTCTTTTTCCTGAGGGAACTTCCTTTTACAAACCTTGGCTTCCTTCTTCTCCAGACTGGACTTCCATACCTGCCGTAGCTGTGATTCCGCCTTTCCCCACTGCCGAATCTTTTTTTATTCTTGCATTAAAGTCCAGTAAAGAAGTAGAGGTGGCTCTTTCTCTTTTGTCGCAAAAACAGAGTCTTGGAAACATCCTCATTTCTTCTGCTGTAGAGGCGGCCCTAACTAGAAGCATTTACGATCTTATAAAGGCACTTCAGGAGAGGGAAGAAAAGCACTGGTTTATTTACGACAGAATTTTAAGCAGATACTGGACAAGAAAAGGACCCTATCTTTATTCCACTGTAAAAAAAGAACATTATGCCGATTTTGTGTTGCACTGCCTTGACTGCCACATTGTAATAAATCCGCTCTGCAATCAGCCCAGTATTGTTCCCTTTGGCGCTGATGAAGGAGTTTTTTCCCTGCTTGCTAAAAAGCCTTTTAAAGGAGGAGAGTAATGGCTAGACCAGACTTTATTCTGTATATTGTAAAACTTTCTCTTGGAGCCCTTGCTTCTTTTTGTGCCATTCTTCTGTGGAGCAAAACTCACGACGGAGCGGTCATGACTCTTGTTTCTGGAGTTGTCATTGCTTATGCCGGAATCATTTACAGCATGTTGGTTGACATGGGCATTGTGGCTCAGAATCTGCTTCTTATTGCAGGCATTCCCTTTCTTACGCTGTTTTTTGCAGCCCTTCCTCCGCTTCTTATAGCTGTTGCATTTTTAATGATGATTTTCCGCTCGAAACGCTAGGGCATTTTTATTTCTACTTTTATTTTGTTTAGTTAAGTTTTACTTGAAGTTTTTGAAATCTGTGGTATAATTTAAACATCTAAATTAAATGAATCTGGTACTGCCATGTCTGGATTCAAAGGAGTTTTATATGGCAAAACAGCAAAGAACATGGGGAATCTTCATTATCCAGCTGGCACTTGCAATCTACTTTGTGGTTACTGCACTCTGCTTGTTCGGTATTGGAAGCTCTATCTCTTCTGAAGAAGTAAAGGCACTCACAAGCCTCTTTGGCAGCGCAGCTAAGGTAATCAACATTATCCTGGGCATTCTGCTTATTGTTTGTGGCTTCTGCTTCTGTATTAAGGCTATCGGAATCGACCTTGCTAAGTTTGATGATTTTATCAAATATACAACATTGGTTCTGTGGATTATCATTACTGTTGCAGCTCTTATTTTCTACCGCACAGACTTCTCTAGCGGCAACTGGCTGCACTGGTTCCTGTCTTTGGCAAAGAACGCACTTATCATTGGTGGTATTCTTACTATAAAGAACGGAAAATAAAAACGCATCCTTGCGTTTTTATTTTCGCGAGTTTTCGCATAGCGAAAACTCGCTTACCAAAGGGTAAGAATTTGACGCACCATCCTTGGTGCTTCACTTCTTACTCTTTTTTTTGCATAGCGAAAACTTGCTTACCAAAGGGTAAGAATTTGACGCACCATCCTTGGTGCTTCACTTCTTACTCTTTTTTT